>LSQX01086738.1_pt1 | contig 35965 bp, 29 predicted proteins | sample 654561 | NCBI WGS metagenome assembly LSQX01 (sample SAMN04489861, study PRJNA283612) | anaerobic digester metagenome | isolation source: 4 biogas reactors fed with cattle manure at either 37C or 55C with and... | place: Denmark: Kongens Lyngby | collected 2014 | reverse complement strand
GGCCCGAACCACTCGTAGCCCTCACGCACCATTCGCCACTTAGGCGTATATGTCCCGCCGGCGGCCGGCGCTGTCAATGAGAAGTTGAATGTGGTGGTTCCGCCAGGTCGAACAGTGCCGGACACATCCCAGCGAGTAGTGCCGGTAAACGGCGCGGTTCCGGATTCCGCGCCAAGCTTGAAGCCGTAGGCGTTCATCCAGCAGACGCCTCTGTTACGAAGAGTGATAGAAACGTTGTATGTATGCCCGGCCAACATAGTGGTCGGAATGGTGTCGGAGACGTATTCACCGGAATATTTGCCCCAGGTCGGCGTGTTGCCGAAGTAGGTGCAGATCCCGCTGTACATTGCCCACATAGAGACCGATCGGAAGAAGTCATCTTTGAGGTAGACTCCATCCCGGGTGCAATGGTCGTGGAATGCAAGCTCGATAAGAATTGCAGGCCTGTTGGGGATGCGAATCTCACCGGAGTTCCCAGCAGCGTCCTTAACTCCACGGTTAGCCCAGGACGCTTCGCCTGGGAATGTATTACGGATCGTGTTGATTACGCTGTCGTGAACGGCGTTGGCGAGGCTCAAGCTATTGTCGACGTGGGCAGGTTTCTCCATTTTCGAGTCACGGAACGTTTCAGTTCCCGTGCCGCCGCCCGCGTTTGTGTGATAGGAAATATATATGTCTGAGCCGACATAATCGGCATATAGCGGCCTGGCGCGGATATCGTCATTGCCTCGTGCAACAGCAGTTTCGGCGCCGCAGTTTTTGGTGTATGTTCCCCATACCGAGCAAGGAACTCCTATATGCATCAACCACGAAGTGGCGCACATCTTCCACCAGGGCATGCCGGTGGACGGGTGACAGCAATCCGATGTGTCCATTTGCCGTGGAGTTGTGAAAATAGCTCCATCCACAACCAAATATTCCTTCAAAAACTGGAGTGTCCTGGGGCTATTAAGGTCCTCAAGCACATCTTCGGCTGACCAGCACGGGTCGTGCCTCATCCAGGCCCAAACACTGCCGTTCCAGACTCGACCATGCGATGGCCCAATGCAAATCTTCTTGCCGGATAGCCCCACCGCATTACCCGCAACAAGAGGCCGAGCGGGTTCGCCGACTATCGGAGCCGCTGGAAGATAGGAGGATAGAGTTTTCCCGTTGCAAGTCAATACAATAGAGGTGATCGATGAAAAATCCCCAAGGGTGGATCGAAATTGGTCGAATATTTCTCCCAAGCCGACCTCGTCAAGATTCACAAGTATCTCAGATGACAAATCGACTTCAACCGAATCTGCAGAGATGTTGAGCTTATTGATCTTCACCCCTGCAGGAATCCGCGAGGTGATTCCAACCCGGTGCTCTTCAACAAACGGCCCGGCGACTAAAGCGCGAACCGCCGTCTCCTCAGGAGAGACGTTTTGTGCTGTGACTCGATTTACCACCACCAAATCACCCTGCGAATAAAAACGTACGGCTACCGATCCGGCGTACGCCGATGTTACTAAAATGGCAAGCAAAAAAATAACAACGAACAAGAAGATAGAACTACTCGGCGACTTCCTCATTTCACCCTCTCTTTCAAATCTGCATCACAGAGGAATGCGTGCAGAAACAGCAGGCACACCCAAAATGCGCCTGAGGCTGACACCACTTATTCAATGTGCCCTATATTCAGTATGCCTTATATTCCAGATAAGTCAATGATTAGCCGGTATCGAGCCAGGGGCTAGCACTGGAACACAGTCCCATCTCTTGGAGGATAGGGGTGCCTGATATTGCCCTGGACCAAGCCAGGTCATAAAAAAGGGCCGATCGAAAAAGATCGGCCCTGATATCAAGCTCGACTGATAAATTATCAGTTCTGCTTCTTAACCGCCATAGCATTCAACTCAGGCGCAACGCCGCTCACGTCGAGCGAGCCTGTGGCTGACACATAGTCGCCGGCGCTGAATCCGTGAGCCTCGAAGACGACCTTAACAGGCATCCCCGAACCATCATCGACCGTGAAGCTATCGTCCTCCACAGTTCCAGTCACTTTACCCCAAACCGTGAACAACATATTGCTCGATGCGATGCCGATGATCGAGTCCCAGGCCGCCTTGTTGCTTATGCCGTAAGACGCGATGTGATTGAACACATTGAACGTCGCGCTCGGGCCTGCAGCCAGCGAAGTGTTGCCCGCAGCGTCGGTTGCAATCCCGGCGGCAATCGAAATGCCGAGAACGCCAATGCCGCTGATGTCGGAAATAGTGACGGTTCGAGTCGTCAACTCGGTTCCGCTTGCTGCGACAGAGCCTGCATTCGCGGTGTTGGTCTTGTTTAGCGTGATGTCTTCATCCGCCAAAGTGACCTGATCCGCGCCGTCGATGGTGATTTCATAGGTCACCGGCCCGGCGGCGGTATCGGAGACGGAAGGAACTCCGATCGTTACACTCGGAGGAGTTATGTCGTAGATGGTGCTTGTGGCCCCACCTCCACTCGGCTCATCGCTCACATTACCAGCGTTGTCTTCTGCCACAACGTCGAAGTAATAAGTGTCCTCATCGCTCACTGCATAGTTGAACGAACCGTTCGCAGAAGCCGAGGTTTCATTGGTTGCAGCCCACGTTCCGGCGGCACCTTGCTTCGCCCACAGGGTGACGAGCTTGACTCCGCTTTCACTGTCGGAAACAGTGTAGTCAACCTGTATCGGAGAGGAGTTGGTAGCCGCAAGAGAGGTCACGCTGTCGATTGTCGGCGCGGTGTTGTCCATCGCGAACTCCTGCTCGGCAACTTCGCTGACATTTCCCGCTTCGTCGATTGCGCGAACATAAACCGTGTGCGTTCCAGCCAGTGACGCAAACTCAAACGGGCTGACAGCCGCTTCAAATGAGCCGTCGTCCAGCTTGATCTCGTAACTGAAATCGTTATCGTCACTCGAGCCACCAAACGATATTACCGCTGTGGATCCGCTGATATCGACTTCGGTTATAGAAGGAGTTGTCGGCGCGATGCTGTCGATTCTGAAGCCTGCTCCTGCCGACCAGTTGGACAGCATACCCGTTATAGCGGCAGCAGAAGTCCCTGTCGCCTCGTCGAACCGATAGTATGCCCACGGGCCGCTTGCACACACGGCGTCTCGATAAGCCGGAGCATTTGCAGCGGACTTGTTGAAGTGAGACGTAACCTCAGCAGCCGACAAACAACGGTCGTAGATCGCGACTTCATCCAGGCGGCCCTTATAATATGCGTCGGCCGCCCAGTTGCTCTTGCCGATATATCCATTGCTTCTCGCAACAACCTCGGGAAGCGTGACCGGCCCTTGAGCGATCTGAGTGCCGTCCTTATAGATTCGAGCGTATCCTTTGGTATCAATAGTAACCACAAAATACTGCCAAGTGTTGAGGCTGATCGCACCGGGCGCAACCAAATTGCCTCTGCTCGTCGAACCCTGGTAAATATCAAGGCTCAGGTCGTTGGTTGTGCTTTTGCGCGTGATTACGATATTGTCGCTCGATGGCCCGTTGCCCAGGTCAAGGAACCTGGCCCAACTGCGGGCCTCTGTCGGGTATGCCCACCACTCAAAGGTGAACCCGCCGCCGAAGCTATCGAATCCGCTCGGCAGGGCGACATAGCCGGAAGCCCCGTCCAGTTCCACACCTTTGTTGGAATCCCCGGACAGCGCTCCCAAGGAATTGAGAGTGCAGCCGCCATTATAGGTCGCCGCCAGGTTTGAATAAGCGCCGTCCATAACGCGCGTTCGATAGTAGAGCTGGCCTTCAGGCAGGGTCGGCGCGATGAAAGAGTTGGCCGCTGATGCAACCAAATCCGTTTCGGCCACGACGTTGTTGAAGCCGGAATCTGAGGCTACCTGCACTGTGAAGCGGCTCTGCGCGTTATTGTCAGCGTCAGAATAATCCCATCCCAACTCCGGTGTCTTGGTGGTACACCAGCCATTGTCCGGGAAACTGTTGTTGGCGACCACAGGCGCGGTATTGAGCATTTTGTATGCTCTCTGATATCGCCCATACCGACGGTCGTCGTCGTTGTCGCACTGCTGAGATGCATTATTCAGCACATGCATCATATTGTAATACGTCTGCGGATAGTTGCCGGTGATGGTGAAATCTTTATACCAGCACGAATTAGTCGCATCCCAGGTCATCGCCTGGGATTCCGCTATGTTCCACTCTTCATTCTCAACACCCAGCCATACATTAGCAGACATGCCCTGATTGGCATTATGAACCCGCAGCCAGTCGACATATACGGTCTGCCCGTTCGCCGCGCCGCTTCCAACAGGATCAAACCGCACCTGGGTTACAGTTCCGGTCCAGGAAGCGGGAAGCTTGATCGTATACACGTGCCAGCGGCCATCCGGGACGACGCTCCAGTCTACATGTCGATCTCCGTGCCAGCCGCCTGCGCTGCCTTGCCAGAAAAACTGCGCGTCGGAGCCGCCATTCGTCATCATCCTGATGCTCATATATTTGCAATTGTCGGTGTTAATGGCAAGCCCGCCTGAGCTGTGGCAATGCGGGTCGGTGCCAGAAACGGCTATCTTGATTCGTCCATTGCTGCCCTCTTGCGTGAGGGTGCAATTGTTTATCGCAGTCCACCCCTGGGTGGTCGTTCCATCGAAATCCCAGCCATAGGAGTTACCGGTTCCCCAACTGTCGGCGCCGAAGATGGAGAATCTGACGGTCTCACCTTTCTTCTTGGCGCCGCTGTCCACTCCATCAGTCGCCCCAGGAGCCTTTCGAGAAACGTTGACCGCAGTCCGCATATTGGCGTTGTTCGCGGCCTTATCCCCAAACCAGGATGTGCCATTCCTTAACATCTGAAAATCTTCATTTGAACTTCCAGTTTGGGTCGGGCGCATATTGAAATTCACGGTCATTGTGCCGCCGGGATCGGTTCCTGGTGCGCTGTTAACTTTATTTGCCGCATACCAGCCCGGCCCCTCGACGACCCCGCCGGTGTGATAAAAACTGTCATTGGCTGTATTCCAAGACCACCACGCGTGTGCGGGGTTGTCCATCTTATACATCCACTGGTATACGTTGCCCATGTACATGCTGGTGACTACCGACTTTGAGGAGTAAATAGCCTCAAGTTCAGGATAGAACTTAGCTTTCTCAGCGATGGTGTCCATGGTCGCTCCCCAGTCCGAACCGACCTCAAGCCAGTCGTCCCAGTTATAAGAAGCTCTGGCTCCGACCGAAACCTCCGAATTTCCTGAACCTTGCTGATTGAACGTCTGATTTGCCGAGTATGAGCCTTCGGCGTATGACCAATGCAGGGCGTTCGTGTCGCCGGTGGCCCTCTTTTGGAATAAATGTCTGTATGTCAGGTAGGCATCTCGAGGCAAATTCGCGCTGGCTGTGGTCCAACGGCACCTGTCGGCTCCGCCGTTCCCCCATCCCAGCCAGAATGCGCCGCATTCAGCGCCTCCTGCATACTGAATCCATGTTCCTTGTGAGCTAACTCGCGTGCACGTGCTCCACGATCCGCCCGCATACACAAACGACGAGCAGAGCGCGACCAGAGCAACAAGCACAGATGCTCTAGTCGTCCATTTTGCTGTACTTCCCAATGTGCTACTCTCCTTACTTCTCTACTAAGTTATCGACCAAAATAGATGCGATCGGAAAAGTCACGCATCTATAGAGATACAAATCAACCAATCTAAGTATGCCAGCTAATATAATACCCGTCAACCTGGTACAATTACTGAAATTAAATAGAACGGTATAAAAATAGAAGATCACACAATGTCGCTGAAGCACACAAAAAAACAGCGACCGGCTCAAATGTCCTGTCGCTGTCGCGGATGATTGTATTGTGTCTTGATTAACTCACTGGTTTCCTGGCGCGTTTTGGTTTCCACGTGGTCGGTTGATGTTATCGGTGCGAGTTCCAGGCTGCCGGGCGCGGTCGCGCATTTGCCTGGTGTCTCCGGCGGCTCCGCCCATCCTGCGCCCCATCATATCCGAGAGTTGCTTCACTTGTGCGGGAGTGAGAATCGCCCGCAGCTCAAACCACGTCTGGATTTGCGCACTGGATATGTTTGCATCTGCCTTCTGGGCAGCAGCGAGAAGCGAGTTCACTTTCGCCGCATCGAATGTTGGAGCAACCAAAGCTTCATGCAGAGCCTGGCTGGCTTGCTGGGCGACAGGCCGGAGCTTGGCCGTGTTGACTTCGCTTTTTGTCAACACATTGGTTAGCTTGGTTTTTTGATCAGCGCTAAGGGCCAGTGCATCTCCGCTGCGCTCGATCATCATCACAGATGGCGGCGCTGTCGCCATCGCAGGGCACATACCCATCATTCCACCCATAGGACTGCCCATCATCCCTCCGGGTCGAGCCTGGCCGGCCGGCGGCGCGGGCGGCTGCTGAGCCAACGCGAGCCCTGCGCAGATCAAACTCAGCGCCAGGACAAAAAAGGTAATCTTTTTCAATTGAACTCCTCCTTTGGCTTCGCGTTCGGTCTCAAATAATCGCCAGACACAACGCGACCAGCCGTGAATAGATACACAAGCATAGACGATATTTCAATCCCTTCGTTACAACTATTCCGCTTCCCTGCTAAATCCAACCAGCCACAATTATAAATATTTATTGCAGAGCTGGTTTCTAAGTGCGCATTGTGGGGTATTAAAGCATAACTCAACAAAATGGAGGAGCGCTGAGATGGCGAATATTTCAACATCATTTATGGGAATCAATATGGGCAGCCCGATTATTGTCGGCGCGAGCACACTTTCCAACCACACCGACAACATCAAGCGCGCCGAGGATGCCGGCGCTGGGGGGCTGGTCATCCACTCGCTCTTCCAGGAGCAAATCGAGCTTGAGGCGATGGAGATTGAGGACGAATTGCTCATCAGTTCCGACCATTTCCCAGAGTCTTTGACCTATTTCCCTCAGATGAAACACGCCGGGGCAAGGGAGCATATAATGTGGGTGGAAAAAGCCCGCAAAGAAGTGAAATTCCCGCTGATCGGCAGCCTTAATGCCATATCGGAGGGCAAGTGGCTGGAATATGCCAAACAGCTCGAGGAGGCGGGATGTGACGCGCTGGAGCTTAATTTATTCTCGATTGAGACCGACCCTGCAAAAACGCCGGACCAGATAGAGTCGCAGTCTTTGGAGATCATATCAGATGTGAAATCCAGCGTGTCGATCCCTGTGTCGGTGAAATTAAGCCCGTGGCACACTTCTATCGCTAACTATGCAAAAAAAGTGGCCGAAGCCGGTGCGGATGGAATGGTGATGTTCAACAAATTCCACCAGCCGATGATCGATACGGAGAAGGAAAGTATCGTGCTTAATTGGTGCTTGAGTTCTCCCGAAGAGAGCAGAGTGCCGCTGCGCTGGATCGCGCTGACCTCCGGTCTGATGGATGTGGATTTGGCGGCGAATACCGGCATCTACACAGCCGAGGACGTGATCAGGCAGCTCTTGGCAGGGGCGCGCGTGGCGCAAATCGTGTCCGCGCTCTACAGCCACGGACTTGAACATATCACAGCCCTTAACACCGCCATATCCGACTGGATGGACAAGCACGGATATAAGACGATTGAGGAGTTCAGAGGAAAGCTGGCCAAGCATCAGGTGAATGATCCTTATGCCTTCGAGCGTGCGCAATATGTGTCGCTGCTGATGAGCGCGCATGATCCCCGGGCAAAATATGGCTTGGTGCATGGGTACTATCCTGTGGAAGTGCGACCCGGCCGAGTGAGCGGGTGATCCTGGGGGTTAGACAGACAAATCCGACTTTGGGCGCGATTTTATCGCGCCCAAACCATTTCTCCGCCTTCCGCGAGGGGCGGCCTCACATATCTACATCATTTATTATCAGCTTGAATTTATAACCAAAGAAATCAGCCGCCCGCCTGCATATCAGCATCCTCGACAGAAATATCTCGAAATACTCCATCACGGTGGCTGACTTCTCATCGGTGGTAAGTTCCAGGTTTATGCTTTTGTTTTCCGTATCCACACGCAGGTCGGAGCGCTGAACCGAGAAATTCACGCGGTCGTGGATGTCAAAAGTCAGCGGGTTTTGGTTTTGCACCCTGGAATGATGAACATCGGACTTGTCAGCGATAATCAATGCCGCTGATATAGCGCTCACCGGCGCGCCGATTTCCTCTTCATGATTGCCGATAGCCGCAACGATTTGCGCAATTTCAGCGGCGGGCATGCCCATCTCATTGAGCAGCACAAATGCCATCAGCGCTGCTGTATCCGTGTGGCCCATTCTGCTGACTGCATTGCCGATATCATGCAGATAGCCCGATATCGCGGCAAGCTCCGCTGCTCGTGAACCCTGCTGAAGCCCCGCCATTATACTGTGCGCCGTTTGGGCGACTATTCCCGCGTGCCTGAAGCCGTGCTCAGTATAACCCAAAGCGTTCATCTGGTTGTTCGCGGCTTCTATGTAGGTTTTGACTTTGGGGTTTTTCCGAATATCGTCGAGTGTTATGTTGTCTGTTTGCATATTTTATCCAATAGTAAAAACTACGCCGACTCTCTATTCTATCTCGGGCCGCTTGCGTGCTTCCCGCTGAATCTCTAAGCGCGGCAGTTCGTCGTGAATAATACCAGAATGCATTCTATACTTCGCCAAAAACTCTTTTCGAAACTCAATCAGTCTGTTTTGCTCGATCGCCTGCCGGATTTTTTGCATCAGCACGGCATAAAAATGCAGGTTATGAAACGTCGCCAGCCTTGACGCCAGAATCTCGTCACACTTATACAGATGCCGCATATAAGCCGCGCTATAATTACGACAAGCCCAGCAATCACACTCAGGATCCACAGGGGACAGATCGTCGATGAATCGATTATTCTTTATATTGATCCGGCCATAGGTCGTATACATCGAGCCGTTGCGCCCCAGTCTCGTCGGCAGCACACAATCGAACATATCGATCCCACGCATCACGCTGTCTATCAAATCCTCCGGTGTCCCGATCCCCATCAGATAACGCGCCTTATGCTCCGGCAGGTGCGGCACGCTCCATTCGACGGCCTTCATCATCAGTTCCTTGCCTTCGCCGACCGACACCCCGCCTATAGCGATGCCGTCAGTATCAAGCGACGCAATCAACTTCGCGCTCTGCTCCCGAAGATCCGGATACACGCTCCCCTGCACAATTCCAAAAAACGCTTGCCCCGAATCCGCGGCATCTTGTGACCGCTTCGCCCATTCGTGAGTGCGGACCATCGCCTCCGCCGCATAGTCCTTTTCGCAGGGGTAGGGGGCGCACTCATCAAACGCCATCACAATATCCGCCCCCAGCGCGCTTTGGATTTCCATCACCCGCTCAGGGGTGAACTCGTGATACGAACCATCCACATACGACCGGAAAACCACCCCGTCATCGCCGATCTTGCGGATATGCTCCAGGCTGAACACCTGAAAACCACCCGAATCGGTAAGCATACACCCCGGCCAGTTTATAAAATCGTGCAGCCTGCCGACTTTCTTGATCAACTCCGTGCCGGGCCGCAAATATAGATGATAGGTGTTGCCGAGGATGATCTCAAAGCCCATCCCCGTCAACTCCTCCTGGCTCATCGCTTTAACGGTTCCTTGTGTGCCGACCGGCATAAATACCGGCGTTTCCACCGTGCCTGATCGCAGGTGCAGCCTGCCGCGGCGTGCGCGAGTCTTTGAATCGCTAGTCAAAATATCGAATCTTATTTGCGCCGTCTCCTTTAATCTCTATCAACACCGGCCATAGCAGGCTCGCTCGATGGCTCCTCATTGGTCAGGACTTCTATTTCGGAGGATTTCCAAAACATACGTTTTGCTGCTTTCCACACATCGTCCACCAAAGTGAACGTCACCGGAATCACAATCAGCGTCAGCAATGTCGACAGCGCCAGCCCGCCAATCACAGCGATTGCCATTGGGGAGCGAGTCTCAGAGCCCTCACTCAGCGCCAACGCAGTCGGCAGCATTCCACCGATCATCGCAAACGTGGTCATCATAATCGGCCTGAGTCGGGTCGGGCCGGCTTCCAGCAGCGCATCGTGCCTGTTTTTGCCTCGGCTGATCAGGGTGTTGGTATAGTCCACCAGCAAAATAGCGTTCTTGGTGACCAACCCCATAAGCATAATCATACCGATCATCGCAACGATGCTCATCGAGTTACCGGTGAGCAGCAGCGCCAGCAACGCACCAACCATAGCCTGAGGCAGGCTGAACATAATAACAAACGGGGTCAAAAACGACTCGAAAAGCGCCCCCATCAACATGTAGACCAGCAGCACAGCCAAAATCATCGCCGATCCCATATACCCGAAGCTCTCGCCCATAATCTCGGTCCATCCCCCGGTTTTGACGGATGTTCCGGCCACCAAAGGCAGCGTCTCCAGCCTTTTCTCAATCGCCTGGTTCACGTTGCCCATCTCGGCGCCTTGGGCGAGGTTGGCGGTCACATAGACGACTCGTTGACGGTTCTTACGATCGATTTTGGTCGGAGCATTATCCGCCACAATATCGGCCACATCAGTCAAGTAGATCGGCGCACCGTCTTTGGATGCGATTATCAAGTTGTCTACGTCCGATGCCGTCTCACGTCTGGACTTATCATAATGAACTCGGATGGGATACTCCGTTCCGCTGTCTCTAAATTTGACCGTGTCATCGCCGTCGATTGCCATACGTGCCGCCATCGCCACTTGCGAGACCGTCATATCGAATTGGGCCGCCTTTAGCCTGTCCACCACAATCCGTCGTTCCGGCCTCCCCGGCTTGTATGAGATATCGACATCTATTGCGCCCGGGACCTTGCGCATCAGGTCGGCAACTTGTTCAGATTGCCCCAGAATGCTGTCCATATCCTGTCCATGGACCTCTTTTTGGATGTTGCTGCTCGGCCCCATCCCCGATGAAATGGAGACGCTTATCATCTCCGCCCCAGGAATATCCGCCGTGCGCTGGTTTATCCATGCGACGATATCCTCAAGCCCACGCTTGCGTAGTGTTTTATCCACCACCTGCACGCTGACCACAGCATATTGCGGCCCGCTGCTGCCTCCTCCAAGAACGCTCTGTGAGCTTGAGCCGACCAGCGTAATATAATAACCGGACTGCGTCTCCATATGACTCTTAAAAAGCCCATCCTTCACTTTATGGGTGACGCTTTTCATCTCGGGCAACTGTTTCAAAAGCCCTTCCACTTGTTTCGTCACTTTGTCCGTGGCGATCAGAGAAGTTCCCGGAGCGGTTCGGATGGATACGGTAAACTGTCCTTGGTCAGCCGTCGGGAAGAAGCCAAACCCGAACGGCAGATATATCTTTATCGCGATAAACGCCATAATCACGCCGAAAACTATCGCGATCTTCTTGCTTCGCGGGTTGACTCCCAAAGAGATCGCGCACAGCAGCAAAGCGATAGATGCTATCACAATTCGTGGTATCATCATCGCCTTCGGTTGCCCGGCGGCCGGCATCGGCATCGCCATCGAGAGAACCGTCAACAGAGACGTGATACCGATGACAATCGTCAAAAAACGATTATGCAGCGCCCACTCAAGCACCCCGCGATATTTCCCGTCCAGTCCCTTCAGAAATCGATCCAGCACTCCAAATACCTTGCCAAAGAAAAAATCGATTCGGTCCTTGACGGTCCCGCGGCCGTGCTGCAGCCTGTTGCGCAGTTGCTCATCGGCCTCTTCTTTGTCCGATTCGCTGGGCATCCAGCGGGCAGCCAACATCGGGGTCAAAGTAAACGACATAAGCAGTGAGAATGCTGTCGCTGTTGCCACCGTGACACCAAATTGCCTGAAGAATTGACCGACGATCCCGCCCATAAACGCTATCGGCAAAAAGACTACGATATCCACCATACAGATCGTGATAGCAGCCAGCCCGATCTCAGAACGGCCATCAAGTGCGGCTTCTTCGGGGTGTTTACGCATTCTCAGGTGACGCTCGATGTTTTCCAATACGACAATCGAGTCGTCCACAAGAATACCGACCACCAAAGATAACGCCAGCAGCACCATTTGATTTTGAGTGAATCCAAACGAGCTGATAGGGATGAAAGTAGCGATCAGTGAGGTCGGGATGGCAATCGCCACAATGAAAGTCGCCCTGGCGGTGTGCAAAAACAAAAAGACGATTATAACGACCAGCAGCACGCCTTCCATCAGACTTTTGTTGACGTCTCGCAGTGCGTGTTTGACGAACTTGGATTGGTCTGTAGCAATAACCGGCTTGACCCCTGTCGGCAGTTCCGCCTGCAGGGCATCAAGCTCCTTTTTGATCCCATCCGCGATCTCGACGGTATTTGCGTCCGACTGTTTTTGAATGCTGAAAACAACCGCCGGCTTGCCGTTAAGGCGGGTTATGAAGTCCGACTCTGCGACGGTATCTTTAACCTCAGCGATGTCTCCAACGCGCACCACTGACGCAGGCTTGCCGCCCGATGCCGATATATAGATTCTCGTATCTTCGATTTCCCTGGCGTCTTTATATTCTCCGACCGTTCTGACGGATATATCTCGTGGACCTTCTTTGATCGAGCCGGCAGGAACGTTCAGGTTTGCACCCCTGATTGCACCGACCAATTTGTCAATGCCGATCCCGTAAGCTTCCAGCCGCTCTTTATCCACGGAAACTGACAGTTCACGCTCATCTCCGCCATTGACATTGATAGCGGCCACCCCGCTTACCTTGGCGAGCCTGTCAGCGACAAGATCATCAGCCAGTATTCGCATTTCCTTCGCAGACAACGGCCCTTCTAGAGCGATGGTCATAACCGGCAGTGATGCCGTATCGAGCTTCAGAATCCTCGGCTCGTCGATATCCTTTGGAAGGGTGGTGCGAATGGCCGATACTTTATCGCGAACATCCGCTGTAACCGCTTCGAGGTCCGTTCCCAACTCAAACTCCAGGGCCACCGCAGACATACCGTCCTGTGAACTGGAGGTAACGTTTTTCAAACCGGCTGTAGAAGTGACGGCCTTTTCAATCGGTTCAGTAACCAGTGTTTCCATCTCGCTTGGCCCGGCCCCCGGGTAGGTGGTAACCACGGTGACATAGGGTATATCGACCTTAGGGTTGTACTCCTGGGGCATCTTTGAGCGGGATTGAAATCCCAACACCACCAGCGCGAGCATGAACATTATTAAAAATATCGGCCGCCGAATAGATACGTTAGTTAGCCACATACAAGACTCCGTAAATCATCAATCACAAAAAAACCGCACGCTCCACATCGATAAAAAGGGGTGTTACGCGAACTCTATTTCTTTTCGATGCGCACTTTCAATCCCTGCTGCAAGTTCTGACGGCCTTCCGTGACCACGACATCCCCCGGCTTCAAGCCATTTGACATTTGAATCTGCACATAGTCCCGGTTTTCCCGCATTACGCTCACAATATGGCGACTAACGATGTTGTTGTTGCCGACAGCGAACACCGACTGGGTTCCCTTGCGATCGTCTATCGCTTCCTTGGGCACAAGAAGCACATCATTTGAAGTTCCGGTAACAATAGTCCCCCGCGCGAACATCCCCGGCCTTATTCGGGAGCCGGCATCCTTGATTGCTATGCGAACAGGGAAGTTTCTGCTGGCTGTTGAGCTTGCCGGATATACTTCGGAGAGTGTCCCTCGAAACGTCATGTTCGGTATTGCATCAATTTTCACCAAAACGTTTTGCCCCACCTGAAGCTGTGCGAAGACCTTTTCGGACACATTTCCTTTCAGATAAAGCGAGCCAAGGTTGACTACCTCCGCCAGAGGCTGTCCTGCCGGGACTACCTGGCCGGGTTCACTCGAGCGTGACGATACAACCCCCGAAATCGAGGACTTCACGTAGGAATACGATAACTGCTGCTCTGCAAGCGCCACAGCAGCCTTAGCTTGCGAAAGCCCTGCCTCGGCCTGCTTAATGTCCTCCTTGCGGAGCATATTCTGTGCTGCCCCTGCCTGGGCTGTGCGAAGAGCCTCTCTGGCGACCGACACCTGGGCCTCGGCTTGCCGCACGTCCTCCGAGCGTCCACCTTCCTTGATGAGCGAGAGACGCTCGGCAGCGGATTTATACTGCGTTTGCGCGACTTTATATTGCGCTTCCACCAACTCGAAGCTCGATTGTGAGATCGCGCCCTGGTCGAGCAGGCTCTTGTTGCGTTTGTAATCCGAAGTCACCCTGTCGAGATTGGCCTTCGCCTCCGCGACGCTGTTCTCAGCCACCATCAGTTCCTGGGAGCGAGCAGGGTTTTTAACCACCGTCAGCCGCGCGTTGGCCGAGTCGAGCTGCGCCTGGGCTTGTGCGATTGCGGCATCGGTTTGTATTTTTGTGACCTTCGCGTTGGTCTTAGCCTGCGATAGTCTGGCAATCGCTGTTTCGAGGCCCCCTCGGGCAGATGTTAGGCTGCTTTGCAGGTCCTGCTGGTCGAGCACGACGATCGTTTGTCCTTGGTTGACTCGATCCCCTTCCCGCACGTTCACCTGTGCGATCCTGCCCGGGATTTTCGCCGACAAAGCGACTTTGTCTAAAGCGTTTATGTCACCGGTGACTTCAACGCTCTGTTCCATATTGCCCCGCACTATGACGGATGTCTTAACCGGAATCCCGTTTTCCGCCCAGAGTTCCTCAGTCGTAGGTGGAGGATTGCTGGGCGCGTTCTTTCTCATAGCCGCAAACAGTCCCACGATGACGAGCGCTATAATTAAAACTAATGCAATTCTTCTCTTCAATTTTGTCCCTCCTGCGGCTGTTTCGTATCCGGCTTAGCCCCTAGGTCAAGTGTCGGTTTATAGTCAATAAGGCGGAGTTGTGCGATTTCGGGTTGAGTCGAAGTCGCCCGCTGCAAATCGGCAAGCGCCGTCGCATAGTCATACTGCGCGTTGACTTCGTTAAATCTCGCCTGGGTCAACTGTGACTCCGCGTTGGTGACCTCGACCAAAACAGCAATCCCTGCCTCATAGCGCACATTTGCCAATCGCAGGGCCTCCTCCGCCAGCGCAACGCTCTCCGCCGTAGTCTTCGTACGCTTGGCGGCTTCCTCAAGCACCGACGCAAACGTGGCGACTTCCTGGCTTATACCAAGCTCCACTTGCTCCAGGCTATCCTCAGCCGCATAAAAATCCGCGAACGCCTGGTCCACTTTCGCTTTTGTCACTCCTCCATCCCAAATCGGGATATTGAGCTGTGCCACCGCACTCCAGGATATATTGCTGGTGCTGAATCCCTGCGAGGAAACATAATCATATGATCCCGATATCCCAAGATTAGGCTTTGCCGCTGTTCTTTGCAGAGCGATGTTAGTCTTATTAAGAGCGATGCTGGTCTGTTGCATCTTGATCTCGGGGCGCTGCTCGATAGCGGTTTTGGTCGCCTCTTTTACATCGACATCCTGAGTCTCGACTGCAACAGCGCTTTTGATCACATGCGTAGACGTATCGGCGCTCAAACCAAGAACCCTGTTGAAATTCGCTTGCGCGATCGTGACTCGACTCTGGGCAGCAAGCAGATTCTGATTCAGATTCGCCAGGTCCACCTGTGCGGTCGTGAGGTCGAATTTTGGAACCGTTCCCGCTGAAAATCTCGCCTCTGTGTTCTTTAGGCGTACTGCAGCCACATCCACCGCCGCCTGCGCGGTATCCCTCTGGCCGCAAGCCCTCAGCAGATCGTAGTAGTTGCGCTTCACTTGCGCTATAAGCTGCTGCGAGGTCCGCAAAAGGCTCAAATAGTTGATCGTAAACTGATCGTGCGCTATATCGCTGCCATATCGGAGCCTGCCGAATATATCGAGAGGCAGAAATAGCTGCACTTTGCCTGAAGTCTGCGATGGCGGCAGGATCGGGATCGCACGGCCGCCGGTCAACGGGCTGGCGGGTAACTCCGCGGCTGGGCCTTGCGAGAGTTGGACGATTTGAGCGCTGAAAGACGGATTGAACCGCGCTCCGGCCTCTTCCACAACCCCTCTGGCTTTGTTGACAGCGTCTGTCGCGATCCTCAGGTCTGGATTGTTCTGAAAAGCGATCTCCAGAGCCTGGTCTATGCAAAGAGGTGCGTCGACGGTCGTCGCGGCGCCTTGCGCACAAGCCATACTCGACGCGGCTGCAACCGCTACCATAACTATTATGCGACTCAATAGCTTCAATCTCGGTTCCTCCGATTGGCCGCCGTTTGTATCAACGTCGGCTTATCATCAAAATATAGTATGTCCGATTCGTCAGTCTTTCTCGTCAGTCATCTGGGATTCGATCTTTTCAAGGCCGCTCATTAAAAACGAAGATATCCTCCGAAGCTCATCTATTTTGAATAGAATAAGCCCGTTGCCGGTAGGATGTCCGATCACCAGTATCTTGTCTCCCGGATGTATATTATACTTCTTTCTCGCCTCCGCTGGGATGACTATCTGGCCTCTTTCTCCCACGGTAACCGAACCATAGAACTGCTCATCGAGAGACGTTGTGTCACTCATAACGTTTGCACTCCATTCATGTATGACAATACATACTAATCATATTTATATATTATCGACATCCAGCGCGCTTGTCAAGAGTCTGTTTTGGCGGCTCAACGGAGGAGTTTAGAGATCTTAAAAAAGAGGTTTTAGACGAGGATAGTTAAAATCGAATAGATAAAATCAGGACGAAAACGAGCATTTGAGCAGCGAAAATCGTCACCCCACACAAAACTCGCGACACAACCACTTTTCTGCGTAAGCCCAAACAATTAACAAGCCCATCAATCAGGCCGGATCGCACATCCATAATCCATTGTATAAATAGAATCCCGCCAATCAACATCACGCATCCCAAAGGGCAAAGCCTGGCTCCCACAGCAGACCAATCGCTGCCCGAAAATATCTGCCGGACAACAGCGGCGATAAATGGCACTGCCAGCAACACCGCACTCAGTTGCCTGCACCGTAACAGCCGCTTTGTATTAAAAATCGACAGCGAAAGTTCCGTCATTAGCTCACCTTCTTTTCGCCGACGTTCGCAGTCACGTGTCCGCCGCTTTGGGCGAGTGCGTCGAGCGCATCCTCGAGGGTAGGTCTCTTCAGATACACACAGCTCATCTCATTGCCAAATTCAGACAGAAGATCCCCGATCACTCGCTCGCCGTTCGCCACACGAAATGATAGAAAACCATCCTCTTCCCGGATGACTACGGATAGATGCTCCTGAATTCGATTCAGAATGACCGGGTTTTCTATATCTCCGAGCACGATCATATCTTCCCCGGCCAGCCGTCTGAAATCATCCGGCCTGCCTAAAAACGCTATGCGGCCGCGAGACAATACCGCCATCCGACCGCAAATTTCAGCAACCTTACCGGATCTGGTCAATATAACAAACGAGCGTCCCATAACTCGCTTGAGGTCGAGAATATAGTCCCAGACAGACTCAAATGTCGCCGAATCCAGCATATCCATCAGCGAATCGATCACCAGCACCCCGGAATCAATCAGCAGCCCACGCGCGATCTCCATTTTTGCGAGCGCCCCGGACGGCAGTGATGACGCGAGTGTTGATCGATGCTCGGAGAGGTGTAGTCGTTGCAGCATGGCCGGAATTTCTTTGGTGCGACGCTTTGCGGGGATTCCGCAGGCGACGGCAAACATATCCAAGTTCTCATAGACAGTAAGCTCAGGCGCATAGACAGGGCTGCTGAACGCAACCGCAACCGATTTCTCACCCCCTGAACTATCGATAACCATCGAGCCGGAGGTCGGTTTCTGCAGCCCCGCGAGGACACGCGCCAGCGTCGTCTTGCCGGAACCTGAACGCCCCAGAACACCGATCACCTCACTGGAGCTGATCTCCAGGCAGACATCCCACAGCGCCCAACTGTCGCCTATGCGTTTGGACACGTTTTGTAACTCTAGCATAGCCATATCATTCAGAGTATATCGTCGGCGCAACCGCTCGTCAATCTTAGGTCGCCGGCCAAACCATCTCAGATATCTTGTCACAGACGAATCGTCGACGCCCTAAACCTGTATTAGAAGGACCTGACGCCATGTAATGATAATTCACACCTAACGGTAATGCAGGAGAAATATATGGCCCCTGACGCTAAACATCTCATCATCGGAACGGCGGGTCACGTCGATCACGGCAAGACGACTCTGATCGAGGCGATGACCGGCACACTTACGGATCGCCTCAAAGAAGAGCAGGAGCGCGGGCTGACCATAGATCTCGGGTTCGCCTCCCTGAAACTGCCCAGCGGCAGAACCGTCGGCATTGTTGATGTGCCTGGTCACGAACGATTTCTGAAAAATATGTTAGCGGGCGCGAGTGGGGTCGATATAGCGCTGCTTGTGGTGGCGGCAGATGAAGGGGTGATGCCGCAGACCAGAGAGCACCTCGAAATACTTCATCTTCTCGAAAGCAGGCAGGGGATTGTCGCGCTGACGAAGGTGGATATGGTCGATGAAGATTGGCTGGAGATGGTCGAGGACGACCTGCGAGAATATCTTGCCGGTACTTTTCTTAGAGGAGCAAAAATCGTACGAGTCTCCGGCGTCACGGGCGCCGGGGTGGATGATCTGATAAACGAAATCGATGTATTAGCACAGCAAGCCGTTCAGCGTCCTGTCGAAGGGCCGTTCCGACTGCCGATAGATCGAATCTTCACGATGACTGGCTTCGGGACGGTTGTTACGGGAACGCTTATCTCCGGTGCGCTTAAACTCGGGGATCAAGCTCGCATCCTGCCAAAGGGAATCAACACACGAATTCGCGGAATCCAGGTTCACGGAGTAAAACAAGATGAGGCGCAAGCGGGCAGCAGGGTCGCAGTCAACCTGGTCGGAGTGGAGGTCTCCGACATCGAGCGTGGGGATGTCCTTTTGTCGCCCGGCTACCTGCAGAACTCCACTTCGCTCGATGTGTATGTTACCGTGCCCGACGATATACCTAAGGCTCTGACAAACAGGATGAGGGTGCGTATACACATAGGCACGGCAGAGGTGCTGGGAAGAGCGATAATCATCGGCGGCCAATCCATACAACCCGGCAGCAAAGGCTTTGTGCAACTCCGACTCGAAACACCAATAGCCGCAGCCAGAGGAGATCGCTTCGTGCTGCGATTCTATTCCCCAATGAGGGTGTTGGGAGGGGGGATTATCCTCGACCCGGCCGCAGTCAAGCACGCCGCAAACGAAAAAGGAGTTATTGCGAGGTTGCAGCGTAAGCTGAAAGGCGATCCGGCTGATATAATCGAGGATACGCTTTCGATCCGTGAAACCGGCCTGCCCGTCGAAGAGCTTGCTCGGATAACTTTACTGCCGACTGACGAGATAAAAGCTGCTCTTTCCGGCTTGATGGACGAGGGGCGCATTATACGATCCGGCAATCGGTATCTCAATCGTATAACCGCACAGAATACAACCTCCCGCGCCGTCTCCATCCTCAAGTCATATCTTGAAGTCAATCCCATGAAATTCGGCATGCCCAAGGAAGAATTGCGCCGCAGCCTCGGCAGGACCGTCGACGCAAAAGGATTTACGGCTTTGATTGCTGTGATGCAAGAGGCCGAAAATGTGGTCGTGACCGAAGCCACGGTCACGCTGCCCGGACACGTGCCAACCCTTGGCGAAAAAGAAGCCCAACTCGCCGAAAGCATAGAAAACGATTTCAAAAAAGCCGCCGCCAATCCCTCTTTGCTGACGGAACTGGAAGAGCGTTACGGCCCAATCGCAAAGGACATCACTGCGCTTTTGATTCAAACAGGAGTGCTGGTAAAGGTGGAGGTTGATTTGTTTTTCCACCATGAGGTCATAAAGAACGCCGAGAACGTCTTAAAAGAATATCTGGCTCATCACGACGGCATAACCGTGGCTGAATTCAGAGACCTCATCGGTTCGAGCAGAAAATATACGGTTCCATTGCTCGAATATTTCGACAAATCGAAGGTTACTCGACGGGTAGACGACAAGAGAATATTATTCTAATCGGAGGCAGCATAGATGAAAATTTCGGATATAACAAAAATAGCAGCGGCTATGATGATCGTCGCATTGCTTGCCGGCTGTGGAGGCGGCGGCTCCAAATCGCAGGGAATGACATCCCCCTGGAATGGCACTTTGCGCGGTGTCGCAACTCTGCCGGAAAATAACGATACCGGCGTCCCTACTGACGCATGGATTCAAGTAAGTTGGCCGGATGAAAGATACCCTCCGCCTGCATCGTTTACTGTGACGCTGGAAAAAGAAGAATCCTATGAGCGCTGGGGCAGAGTTCACACTATTTATAGCAAATCAGATTCCGATCCAAGGGGCGGGGTCTGGTGGTTCCAACCGTCGAATCAGCTATCCCCAGGGATTAGGTACAGGATAACCATCTCAATTCCCAAAACATCGCAACTTATTAGAGCCTATTTCTTTACGGGCGGCTACGGCCACGTCGGAGAGCTGCAGAAATCGCTGGCTGCTCCGTCCACTTACAAGCCGGTTGGCGCCACAAAAGCAGAAGGCGAGCCTGCTGAATCGCACACCATCATAACTACCGATTAGGCCGGTCGGTTCTATGGGCGGGGCGGCTATACCCTCCTAAGCCGCCCCGCGACTTTTATTTTAGTCATCCACGATTCTCCTTTCGAATCGGTTCAATTGAACTTGATATACGGGTACGTACAGTAAAACCGACCTCGCGTTGAGCGATCGGCCATACAGGAGGAATTGGATGAATACAAGGAGTCTGCTTTTGTGCGCCTCGGTTTTGCTGCTTCTAATAAACGTCACCGCGCCTGAAGTGGATGCACAGACAGCCGCTCCAGCCATCGATCCGAAGGCCACCGAATTGCTGAAGCAGATGGGCGGATACCTGAACGGTTTGAATAGTTTTTCAGTGCACGTGCAGACGATGAAAGACCTGATGCTGCCGTCAGACGAAGCACTATCTTCGAGCAGCGCATTCGATTTGATGGTGCAAAGGCCCAACAGGTTCAGGATCAACATGACCAGTGCGGCGGCGGCGCATACTACGTGCCGGTCTATCAAGGCTCCAGCGTGGTTTACCAGAGCGTTCCCGCCCCTCAGTAGCCGCGATTCGATCTATCCATCCCTCCAATGCAATTGCCCGGAGGGATGGATATCATTATCTTATTATAGGGGGCGCACCCAGACATTGCGAAATCGGACGGCATCACCGTGATTTTGCAGCCTGATCGGGCCGGCCTCTTTAGGCTCTGGGTCCGAATGATTCGGGGTCGGGGATGTAATTGCCACGTTGTCCTGAACCAGAACTCCATTTTGCAATACGGTCACCCGAGCGTTGGCAATTTTTTTGCCGGCCGAATCGAAGCGAGGAGCTTTGAAAATAATATCATAGCTCTGCCAGGTTTCCGGGGGGCGGCATGCGTTGATCTTCGGAGGAGTCTGCGAATAGATCGAACCGCAGTCGTTGTTTTTGGGAACCAGGCCGTATGAGTCCAGGATTTGGATCTCATAGACAAACCCCATGAAAAACACGCCGCTGTTACCTCGACCCTGGCCAGTCTTATTCGGCATATACGGCACCCAGAACTCGGCGTGCAGTTGGCAGTCTTTGAAGTGCTGCTTAGAGCAGATATCGGCTCCTTTGGGAGTGCAATACCCGTCGACCACTTTCCACGTAGCCGGGCCGCCGGAATCGCAACTGACGAATTTGGATAGGTCCTTGCCATCAAACAGCACAACCGCATCCGCCGGAGCAGCTTCGTCGCCCTGGAAAAGCGAATCAGCGCAAACAGCCGCCGTGCTAGCAGTCAATATCACAGCCAATGCGATCAGCAACATCCGGCCGTGCGGTAAAATTGAAATGAACATCACCTATACCTCCGCATAATATAACCCCAATATTATACGCCATATTTTGGCTTGTGTGCGCAGCGTTTTGTGGCAACCCCCTCTCCCGGGAGAGAAGGTCAGCACACGTATCCCCTCTCCTGGGGGAGAGGGTTAGGGTGAGGGCGAAATCTCCTTTCCCTCAGGTGCGGAAAGTTATGTTTAGGGCGAAAACTTTCTTCCCGCACAATCTTTCAAATTCCAGCAATCTGCCGGGTTTCGGATGCCGACCCCCTCACCCCCGCCCTCTCCCTCAAGGGAGAGGGGGTAGATTGTGCCCCCGTCTGGGGGAGAGGGCCGCCGGTTCTCTTCTCCTATGAGAGAGCGATATGTGCGTTGGCCCGGCTTGTGCGTGTAAATGTTCTTGATTTTCGGCAAAGTTGTTATATACTGAGTATATATAGACCCGAATAAAACGGGGGAGAATGTGCCAAACGGAAACGTGCTCGTGGTCTGTGCAGATTACGCAGCCGGGCAATCCATAGACCAAGCCCTGACTAGGCGGGGCTACAAATCATACCTCACCGGTCATCGTCAGGAGACCATTTCGCTTGCCCGCGCCATCCAGCCAAATGTGATTATCATTGATACTGACTCATCCAGAATCCAAGCCGCCGCACTGTGTTCCGAATTGCGCTCGTTTACGATGTCTCCGATTATCGTCCTTGGCAGCGACAAAGACGAATCAGATATTGTGGTCGTGCTGGCTGTGGGTGCGGATATCGCTCTCAGCAAACCGGTTCCCAACACGATTCTGCTGGCCCACGTGGACGCCGCGATCAGGCGTGAAACTACATACCGGCGCCACCAATCCGAATCTGAGTGTCTTTACATTCGAGATCTCACCGTCGATCTGGCGGGCTGTGAACTGCGTCGTGACGGCGAGGCGGTATCACTTTCGCCGATGGAGTTCAGGCTGATGAGAGTGCTGGCGCTAAATGCCGGAAGAGTCCTCACCCGCGATCAACTGCTGAACAGCGTGTGGGATGTTCGGGGCGATCAGGTCTACTCCCGCACAGTCGACGTGCATATAGGCAGGCTCAGGCGCAAAATCGAAGATGACCCCTGCCGCCCTCGTTATATCGCTACGGTGCCGGGGGTCGGCTACAAAATGATCGGCGAGAGCTAATAAACCTGTCCCACGCTCGTATCCAGCGCTTGCCCGAAGTTGCCCATCCCAAAAGTATCGAGCATCGGAAACGCCTTTATCCTGACGTTGAAGTAAATCCCTCTATTATTATAGAACCCGCCCTGGTCCACAAAGGTTAAAGAAGCCTCCCAACAGTGCAGGTCGCGGGTTACAGACAGCCCCCGATATTCGAAGTCCTTCGTAATCCCATTCCACCCAGCGATTGCCTGAATGCGATTTTTCCGCCCCAAAGATGTATCCAAAACTCCCCGCACTGTCGCTAGACGTTTGCTGATGGGGTCATATCTGGTTCCGATATCAAGTTTGAAGTCCTCGCGGGATCGAATCCTCAATTGATTGATCACCTGCCTCCACTGTGACCGATTGAAATCATACCCAGTCGCCGTGTATAGCAGCACGCTGTTGGTCGGCGTATACGACAGCCTCAGCACCGAGTCCTGCCACGGAAAATTCTTTTGTTCGAAGTTATAACCGGCCAGCAGGCTCAGCTTATACTTGGCGCTGTCCGACAAAGTTAAACTTGCATTGATAATGTTATACTTACCTGTATAATCAAATCGGAATGGGGTGAATCCTTTCGGCATCTGGTAGCGATAAGTCAGATCGAAAGTAGAAGAATTGCCAAGAATCTTTGACAGTTGCGCGTTGGCGTCTATCGAATACTGCGCAGTGTTGTCTCCGTAGATAAATTGCTTGAAGCCCCCGCCCGAGGTCAAAGCCCAGGTGTGCGACAGATTGCGCCGAACGCTTGGCGAAGTAATATCCAAAAAAGCCCGGTCGATCTCAGACATCGGAATCTGGACAAACCTGCCGTAGCTGAGGCTCATCCGAGCGGGTAATCCAAACGGCAGCACCTTGCCGAGCCGGGTTGTATCCGAGCTTATCGACAACTCCGGAAGCTTCTCGATCCCGCCAAATTGGCCGACTCCAACGAAAGCCTCATCGCTTAGGTCTGTGATCTTTTGCGCAGAGATATCCCAGTCATATTTATCCTCGACCTTAGAGAAATGCGTCTGTGAGACAAGCCTGGCCCTGTTTGTTCCCGATGCGCTGTAATCGGTGTAATCGAAGCTTGTGTCCCAATAATCCCGGTCTCCGAACATCTGTCGGTGGCTTGCATGTGCACTCAGCGTGCTGGTTCGCTGAAAGACGCTGTTTACGGACTGATTGATTCTAAGGGCGGACCTGGCGTTGGTTGTGTCGCGAGTGAACCCGATTCGATTATCAATCGACTTGCTCTGAGGAGCATATTGATAGCTGTTCGATCGAAAATCGCTCGACAGATCCATCCTGACCCCCCCGAGAAGCTGGGTATGATTAAAGCGACCTGTGAGAGTAGTTTTGTCGATATTTTGGTCATTTAGCGCATAAAGATACGCGGTGCCGCCCCCCGAACGGGTTTTGTATGTGTCCTGTATTCCCAGACCGATGCCTTTTCTTTGCATTAGATCCGCCAGCAGAAAAGTCGTGTTAGATTGAGAAGCCCACAGTGAATATCCCAGCTTCAAATAGGCCCCTTCCTCGGCGGATTGCCCGATCCTGGGTATCAGATTCGGGTTCTTTCGGATCTCTTCGATCGGGACAACAAACCTGGATAACTTAAACAGCCGCCGACCAAGAACAACAAATTCAGCGTCGTGGAATACGATTTTATCATTCGGGTAAACGCTCATCTCCCGTGTGATGATCTGGTAGTGTGCGTGCGGCAGGTCGCAAGTTGTGACCTGCGATTGCGACGCCGACACTTCGCGGTCGCGCAGCCCGGCGATTTTTGCTGCGCCGGCAAATACGGGAGCTTTAATCAAGCCCTTGGTGAAGTCCGGGGTCACGGTGATGTTAGCAGTGTCTATAGACCACTTCAGCGTGCGGATATTAACCTCCACTCGGTTTCCGTGGGCCTCTTGAATCCCGAGCTTAAACACCACATTTTCTTCAAATACCGCTATATTAGTCGAATAATCAACTTGACCTTTGTTCGCGGTGATCGACATATCGCGATACCGCGCGCACACACTGCCAGTTGCGACCGTCAGGACGGGCTTACCGTTTTCATCGGCCGTCGTCTTCAATGAATCAGCCGATACGTGAATAAACCCACTGCCTATATCCGGCACTCGCTCAAGGTGGGGGAGCGGGCCGGTCGGCCTCGATGGCATAACGGGGGACGGCGATTCCAGCAGCGGCCCTGCAATTTCATCCGCAGGCTTGATCTGTTCGGATGGAGGCGGGGCGGTAATCGTAGTCGGCTCGACATCGGGTGCGGGAATAGCAGGCAGCGTCACATCCGCCGCCAGCGCAGTTATGGTAGTCACGAATGCCACGGCCAGGCAGACGAAAAGCATTCGCAAAGCGATTCTCCTAGAGTATCAGCGTTTAGATGACCGGAGCCGATTCAACCCGGCAGCCACCAAACATCTATTAGCGGCAGGCCGCTAATCTACCTTCCAAAGGAGAAATATGCCCAATATTCCAAAGACAATCACTGCGCTCCAACCAGCAACCGACGGCGATAAAAGATTGTTTTCGCCGAAAATCTTGCTGAACACCATAATGTTGTAGTAGAAGAACAACACTCCAATGCCCAGCAGTACCCCCATAAATCCCCCGCGCCTGCCGAGATTAAAGCTCAACGGCCCAACGCAGAGTATCAATATCAGCGAGCTTAGCGGCAATGCAAGCTTACTTCCCAGTTCCAGCCTGTAGCGGTCGGTTTTAAGGCCGCTTTTGCGCAATATCTTCATTTGGTCGCGCAGTTCCCCAATCGACATCGCCTCCGGCAGCTTTTCTCCCTGGTTCAGATAGTTCCCCAGCGCATGTCGCAGATCCAGCGTCATCGACTCGAATTTACCCATCAACTCCGGCTCCCCCGCTTCGTTCATACGGAATATTTCACCATTATGAAGTGTGCAGATGCGCCCTTGCTCGGTAGCTGATTCAGCGGTAGTCAGGGTAGGAAAGCCGCTCGCCGTCGCCGGAGGCTCATAAATCAATACTCTCCCAAGTATGAGCTTGTTATTCTCTTTATGAACCGTATTCACGTAAAAACAATAATTGTCGGCCCAGAAAACCACTTTGGCCTGTATCGGCAGAGGCCCCGGAGCGTTTGCCAGCCGCCTGTAGACCTCCACTCCTTGCTGCTCCGCCCAAACCGTCACATTTTCCTGAAATACATATGCCGCCCCACACAGCACCACGCCGACGCCGATCATCGGCAACAGCACCCTTCGCGCGCTGATCCCCGCCATCTTCATCATAATAGTCTCGCTGTCCGATGCGAGACGGCTTATCGCCAAAGCACAGCCAAACAAAGCTCCTGAAGGCAGCGCGAGCATCACATATCGCGGAGTCTGCAAAATAATGAAGTAAAGCACGTCAGGCCACTGCTGCAATCGGCTGCCTATGAGGGGGGTGTTGTTGTAGATAATGGTCCCCACGAACAAAATCAGCACTACGGAGAAGCCCGCAATGAATGGAACCACCATCTCTCTGATGACGTATCTATCAAGTATATTCATCGCTCGATCCGATCTATTGTAACACGGAAAGACTGCGGGCAATAGCCGCATCGCATCAGAATCGGTAAAGCGATTTCCGGAACTGTTGCCTATTGCCGGCCACCTCGTTATAATTGCTTCGTGGGCACACAATCCATGATTCATCTAACTGATGTATTTGTTGAATATGACAACGGCGTACGCGCACTTAACGGCCTCAACTTGTCGGTGGACAAAGGCGAGTTCGCTTTCGTAGTAGGCTCGACTGGGAGCGGCAAATCGACTTTCCTGCGTTTGCTCTATCGAGAAGTCGCGCCGAGCGAGGGAAGCGTGGTCGTCAACGGCGAGGATGTCGCCAATATGAAACCAGCCGATGTGCCATATCTGCGACGCAAGCTGGGCATAGTCTTTCAAGACTTCAAACTATTGCCCCAGAAGAACCTGTGGGAGAATCTGGCGTTTGCGCTGCGGGTAATAGGCGCATCCCCCAGAGATATCCGCCGACGGATCGGGGATGCCCTCGCGCTTGTAGGGCTGACCCACAGGTGCGATTCGTTCCCACACCAGATGTCCGGGGGAGAGCAGCAAAGAGCAGCCATCGCCAGGGCTTTGGTCAACAACCCAACCCTGCTTATTGCAGATGAGCCTACAGGCAACCTCGACCCGGATACTTCCTGGGAGATTATGCAGTTGCTTGACCAGATCAATATACGCGGGGCGACAGTGTTGGTCGCCACCCACGACAGCCAGATAGTCGACCGCATGAAAAAACGCGTCATTCAACTCGATTCAGGCTACCTGATCCGAGACGAAAACAAAGGCACATATCAGCAAATTGAATCTTAGCAGTGTAGATTTTCTTATACAAGAAGCTTTCACCGGAATCAAGCGAAACGGGTTGATGGCGTTTGCGTCTATTTCCACCATCGCCCTATCGCTCGGAATACTCGGCACGTTCGTGCTGGTAGCATTGGGCGCCAACCATTTTATGGCTTCACAGATCGGCAAGTTCGAGATCGCCGTCTACATGAACGAAAAGATCGACCTCACCCAAACCCAGGCCGCAGCCGACAAAATCGGGAAAATGCCTAACGTGGCGAGCGCAGTTGTCCTATCAAAAGAAGAAGAATGGGCGCAGTTCAAGCGAACCAACCCCAACATAGAATCCGCAGGATTACAGCACAACCCTTTGCCGCACTCCATCGATGTGCGTGTAACCGATGCCTCACAAACTACGTCTATGGCAAATAAGATCAGACTTATGGATGGGGTAAATACCGTTCGAGACGGGCGCGAGGAACTCCGCCGGGTGATGGCGCTGGCTAGAGTGGTGCGCGGCGTCAGTGCCGCAGGGGTGATTGTCCTGTTGGTCACGGCCACGTTCATCATAAGCAACGCCATCAAGCTCACGCTTTATGCGCGGCGTCGCGAGATTCGCATTATGAAACTCGTTGGTGCGACCAACTGGTTTGTGCGGGTTCCGTTGATAGTCGAAGGTGTGGTCTTCGGGGCGATTGGGGCGATTGCGGCGTGGCTGCTCTTGAAATTAGGCGGAGTATACGTTGCGCAAACAGTCGAAAAGCTGCCGTTTATGGCTCAATTCAGCAGCGACATCCCATCATCCGTGCTTGCCTTGGGCTTGATTATTGTTGGGATAGCGATCGGCGCGGCAGGCAGTTTCGTTTCGATTCGGCGATTCCTGCGCGACTGACGAGCTATAATCGAAAGGAGGCCTTTGTGCTGGACATACAAAGACGATCGATGCTTGCATTGGTGCTGGCTATCGTGATATCTCTGCAGGTCTGTGCAATCGCAGCAAAAAAACCTGTCCCATTGAACACCAAACTGGGGCAGGTTAACAAGAAGATCAAAGAAGTTCGATATAGAATACGCCTCAATGAAAGTCAAAAAAAGACAGTCCTGGGCCAGTTAGCGATAGTTGAAGAGAGGCTGGACGACGCCCAGCATAGACTCAACACCAACAATATTAAGCTCTTCGATGCTCGCCACGATCTACAACTCACCACCCAGCGCCTGGAAAAGACTACCAAACGTTTGAATAGGCGACAGGATTTGCTGAGCAGGCGGATAGTAGACATATATCAAGGCGAGGACCTCAACTATGTCGATGTGGTCCTTGGGGCCACGAATATGTGGACGTTTTTAAGCAGATCCTACTATCTGCAGCAGATTCTGAAGTCCGATACCACACTGATTTCTCAGATACGGCAGCTCAAGTCTTCAATCGAAGCGGACAAAGAACGACAGGCCCAGCGCGTGGCGCAGATATCCTCCCTGCAAACGAAGCTAATTTCCGAGCGTAATCAGATATCGAGTCTTGCCGACAGCAAACAACAGCAAATAGATCGCATTCAAAAAGATAACAGGCTTATGGAACAGGCCCTCGCCGAACTGGAGGCCGAATCACAGGCGATCGAAGATCAGATCAGGCGCATCCAGCAAACCCCTGCAGGGCGACAACGCGCCGCAAAAGCATTTACCGGCGGCTTGATCTATCCAGTGTCCGGGAGAATTACATCCACTTTCGGATACCGCGTACATCCTATTACGAAAGTCTATAAACTCCATACCGGTGTGGATATCGCTTGTCCCACAGGCACTCCCATACGCGCTGCTGCCGCTGGAACCGTCATCATCGCGAACTGGATGCCGGCGTACGGCTACAGCGTGGTCCTGGATCATGGCGGCGGAGTTCAGACATTATATGGGCACAACTCGAAGCTGTGTGTTTCCGTCGGCCAAAACGTAAAACAAGGCGAGACTATAGCGAAGGCGGGGAGCACCGGCTACTCAACCGGCCCGCATTGTCACTTTGAAAAGCGCGTCAATGGTCGCCCCGTTAATCCCGGCGGAGGGTAGCAGCGATGGATTCGACCCTACTATTAGTCCGATTGGTTGTTGGATTGTTGCTTATAGCTTGCTCGGCTATTGCCGCAGAAGCCGTTTCTCTGTCAGGATATATAGGGAGCCATCACAATATTTATCCCGTTAGCAATAATCTCGTCCCCGAATCGGCGCATAATCGAGGCAAATCCGGCTACATCGCCATCACCGAAGTCTACCCGGACACCCCCTCTGGGGCGCAGTATCACTACACAGTTCGCGGCGATGGATTTGAATATGAGCGCTGCAACCGAGGGGCGGGTTTTGGACCGGAGACGTTTTTTATAAAAGCTGACCAGCCTGCGGGTTCGCTGTCATCGCGCTCAAAGTCCTCGTCTGATGCCCCGCGATTCAGTTCTGATGGCTGGCGGGTTTTTACGAAGGAAGAACTCGACGAGATTATGGCGAGGGATAATTTTCGCATCCTTGGTCTGGTGCATTCATTTGACATAAAATCAGAGCGTCTCGTAAAAATGCTTGCCGAACAAATACACCTCGACCCAAAGCGCCGCATCAGCAAGGGTTTCAGCGCGGAGATCAGATTCGCGAATCAATCCCCGGAGCGTGTAGCTGCCGAGATCCAAAACTGCGCAGATTGGGCTGTGAAATATGAGATTCCGGCTATGTTAGGGTGGGTCAGTTGGTGGAGCGGAACCCCGCTGCGGATGCCGGACGGGGAGGGAAAAACCTTCGGCGACATCAAATATCAGCAAATCTGTTATGCGCCGAACTCCGAACAGCCGGAAGACGTGCAGTTAAAGGAGCTTTTAGGGGATCGTTACAACAACCACTACTGCCTCAGCGCACCCAATCAGTGGTCCAATACCCCGTGGCTTACGATGAACAGCAGCGCCCTCAACCAATATCGCTACAAACGCGCAGACGAAGCGCTTGAGGCGCTAAAAAAGATCAGCGATGGTGACGTGCAGTGGGTAGACAATATTTATCTAGAGAACGAACCCAGATATTGGGATACCCTTTGCGAGGATGGCAACTCCAAACGTAAGATCGGGGAGTTGTGGGCGGATTTCAACCCTCTCACTGTGGCTGCTGCTAAAGCTGATGGCGTCGATTTGAACCCGGCCGACGGGCTTTCTGCCCAAGAACTATCCTGGCTGTTTCGCAACGTCGGCGCATATAATCAGGAGTTTGCTGACGCCCTCAACAAATCTTTGCACAGCCACAATATATCCCTGCCAGTCTACTCGCACTCTCTTCAGCACAAGTTTATGTTTCCCGGCGAGTCAATCGGCCATGCCGCATCGGAGTGGGCCTATGTGAACGGCACAAGATCGGGGCTAGAGGGGCTTTGGATGCGGATTTCCGACTTTGCTCGCATCAGAGAATGGGGCCGCTGGGCCAACGTCAACCGCGAGGAAAACGACGGCCATCACACCGACGCGCACCTATGGGATCTGCGAGTTACGTATATGATGGGCGCCGATCTATACAACAGCTATAACTGGGATTCCATCGGCGCTCAAAGAGTCATCGACTACATAAACGAGTTTATACAAGAGTTGCCGACGGTAACCCTGCCTGTCGCTGAGGCGAAACCGGTCGCCGGAGGAGTTGTGATTAAAACCCCTCAGAAACTACAGGCATTCACTTCGATAACTTTGCCGATCACCGTCGGAAAAACCCGAGAAGCCAGGGTGCGCATCATTGATCCCTCCGGCAACTTCCTCGCCTCATCGACTTCGAAATTGTTTGCAGATGACAAAAAAGTGGTATTCGACTTTCCAAATCCCGTCGAGGTCTGTTCAAACCAATCGGCTATCGTGACTGTTGAGACTAAAATCGGGCAAAAGGACGAGTTCACCCCCGTGGCTATTCAGCTAACCGATTGCCCTGGTGGAGGCGTAATCGTGTCTTTGGATATGCTCACCCAACGCGCTCTTAGCCTTGCGATAATAGCTCGCGCCGAACAGAATCGACGTAAGTGATCAGACCGTCAGGACGCGTTTGGAAAACAAGATATTTTGTATCTGCAGCATTCCTGTGACTTCTCCGATCGCTAATTTGCCTTCGAGTCCGAAATACTCCATACACGTCTGACAAGAGATGATCTTGACTCCCTGCTGTTGAAGCCGCGTCAAGTGATTGATCCACAAAGAACCCTCCACGGCGGCTCTCACTGCTTCATTCCACAGGATGATATACTCCGGCTTCTCTTCTCGTTCCCCCAAAAGCCGCAAAAAATTAGCCAAAAGCAGCCCGCCTAACTGTGCGTCTCCTCCACCCAGTCCGGCGCTGCCGACGAGTATCACGTCGTAGTTCATCGTTTTCGCAACTCCTAAAAATGATCGTTCCACTACAGAGTATACCAACTCACCACCACAATAGGCAATCAATGTACGCGGGTATACTGACTGTGACACGGCTCGCAGTTGGATATTAACAAAGGGGGCGAATTAGATGAAACCATCTGCTGTGCTTGCCCTGGCTTTGATCGGTTTGATGGTCGGCGTTGCGGTCAACGCCGAACCGTCAACTGTTGTCGATATAACACTGAAGGATGTATCTGTGAAACAGGCGATAGACACCCTGTTCACAAAACAGGGGCTGAAGTATTATATCCAGCCCGGTGTGGGGGGACGGATCGCTGAACTTCGCTTAAAAGGAATAACGTTTGATGAGGCGCTGAGCGCTCTAGGTGGGGCTGCGGGGTTTTCCTACCGCATCGATGACGGAGCGTATATTATCACTCCCGGCAAGGCTGCCGAGCAGCCGGCTCGGATACCGCAGCCATTGGAAAGGCCCGTCGAGGGTCGAGGGCCGGCCGAAAAGCAAACCCCAACCACTTCACCGGCGCCAGTGGTGGTCAACAACAACATTACTATGCCTGAGCAGCCCGCCGCTCCGTCCCAGTATTATCCTCCCGATTACGGCCCGCAAGGCTATATGGGGGGATGGTGGCCGACGGTGAACTTGGGGTCTGGGCCTTATGTGTTTGGGCGTTGGGCGCAGCCTCCGCCTCCTCTGGGTTGGGTGTCTGCCGATCAGCAGCGGCTGCTGCGGTTCCAGTATTCAGTGCCAAGAATGCCGGGCTATATGGCTCCATTTCCGTATTTCCGCCCATAACGGCTCAGGTAATTACGGCCTCGTATAGCACGGGGCTGTAAATCGTCACAACTGTAGAGCTTAATGGCCGCCCGGTTAAAAACGCGGCAAAAATGCGTCAGGGTATTTACACTGGTGTGTGCTAGTGATATTATTGGAATAATAGCGCTTCCGCAGTTCGGTGCTTTGAGCGGCGATCTCAGCCGTTGCATTTGTCTTAAACGGGCGATGCGGCGAGCGATCGCATTGCGGTGGGGCGATCCTCGGCAGGAGTGGTGGAGTTGAAAGTCGTAGAGATCCTGTTTTACAACAGCAACCGTGTAAAATTAGTTGTTGAAATGCCTGACCCGAATTGTTATTCAACAAAACATGCCCCGCACATACCAAAACTACTGTTCAAGCTGTTTCCGCATTTGTCCACACATCGATGTGACAATGATAAAGGCTTCACTTTCAGGCAGGAATGTCGATCCACAGAGATACCTCATCTTTTCGAGCATCTAATCATAGAACTGCAAGGGCAGGTCCTCGGCAGTGGCGTCCTCAGAGGAGAAACGCAGTGGAATTGGCGGGTGGACCCCAAAGGCCGCTTCCACGTGTATGTGGAGTATACAAACGAGCTTCTGGTGCTTGGTGCAATTAGAGTTGCGGAACGAATCATCCAGGCATTGGATAGCCATCAAATTGACCAGATTCACGTCGAAGAAGAGATCCAAAAGCTGCGGCTTATCGCCTCCGCTGGGGAGCAGATCAAACAGACAGGCCAGATTATTCGCGAACCGATCCGCCAAACTGCTCGAGCTTAAATATTTCGCTTTGCGTTTGCCGAACCGCGAAAGACGGTATGTACAGTTAACCAGTCTATTCGGAGGCCAGCCATGCCAAGGGACCCGGTTTGCGGCAACTATGTCGATGCGGATACAGCCTACAAGCGCGAGATGGAGGGAGTAACCTATCACTTTTGCAGTGCGGACTGTGCCGACGAGTTCGAAGTCAATTATGAAGAATACTTGGACGTAGAAGAACAGCGCTCCGCAAAAGAGCAATAGCCACGAGTGCCGATCGCTAAATTGCTACTTTAATTTCTAGAACAGATGGCAGCGCAACCCTGTCACATGGCTTTTGTCGACATACTCTTAGAACCAGGTAATAGTACGAGTTGACGGATTGTCGGCGACCATGCATAATATTTATGACTAGGCATATCTGCGTGACGGTGGGTGCTGGGAATGCGTATAAAAAACTACGGGCTTGTTCTTGCTTTGCTGGTTTGCGTATGTGTATTCATCGCGCCTATTGATGCATCGTCTCAGAAAAGCCGCTACGGCGCGGGCGAGATCGACTTTTTGGTCATTCCTGCCGCGGGCTGCAGTGTGATATGGTATGACGCCGAAGTCGGCGGCAACATCGTCAGCACCTCTAATCCATTCACAGCCGATATCGACGCCACCACGACCTACTATGCCGTTAGTGTTAGCCAGGCCGGCTGCGAGAGCGCGACGCGGACAGCGGTGACCCGCACCATTAACCCCATAGTCGCCGCATACGGACTCAGCAACAAAGCAGCATGGGACCCCATAATCAAGATCGCATCGGCAGATAAAGTATTCACACTCTGGGGTCAGGTCAGCGTCCCGATGGATCCCGATAGCTTCCATATCGACGATGGTTCCGGCAAACCCGTCAGAGTCAACCGCACCGAGCACGGATTTGCGGCTGGTGAATATGTATCCGCAACAGGGATGATCGATTTTACCGGTAGCGCTCCGGTATTGAACTGCGTTATGTCAAGAAAACTGCAATAAATCCTGCCGGCCTGCGTTTGACCAGCCCCTGCTTCGGGGCTATAATTCTCCCAGAACACTACTCGAGGTGATCGCTGTGCCCCAGCCTTTGATTGACGATGTCGAACGGACAATAATTGATCTTCGTGAGCGACCTAATGTATATTCCCTTTCCCCAGATGATCTGCGTCGATGCGCGCAGGAGTTCGGCAGACCAACCGTATTTGGCNNGCACAAATTGGGCCTCTACCGTTAAAAATCGCAGCGCTTCACTTACAATTAATCTTGGAAGTCACCGTGTGCCGCCCGATCTTTCCACTGCAAAAAAGAGAGATATCACAAAACACGCTCCCGAAACGGTGCGCGCGCTGCATGAATACCTGAAAAAAATACCGCTTCTGAAAGTCGATTGCCGGATGGGAGATAACGACGTATTCTCCCCGGAATGCACGTTATATATATCGACCTACCGACGCGAATCGGTGCGAATAGCGCATCAGGTAGCGCAAACGCTATTTCCCAGCAACCGTCAGGGCGGAAAACGCCTTACCACGGTCTATATCCCGGAATGGCAGGAAAGAGATCGCCAGATATTGGTTTTTCCGGAGATCGGCGTCACCTATGTGCTTGGCACGGACTACTATGGCGAGGCCAAAAATGCGTTTCTGAGGATGGCGATGTGGAGCGCGAAACAGGAGGGTCTGCTCGGCTTGCACGCCGGCACAAAGATCATCCGAGCCACCCGACCGGACGGACATATACGACGGCTTGGGATGCTGCTGTTCGGGATGTCCGCTTCGGGCAAGACCACCCATATATGCTCCGACCATGGCCTCGACTTGCCCGATGAAGGAGTCGAAGTGTCGCAAGACGATGTCGTTTTTTGGACTGAAAACGCGGCGGCTCTTGGATCGGAGCGTGGGTTTTATATTAAAACCGAAGGCCTCGATCTTGGGGTTCATCCCGCCCTGCATCATGCTGCCGCGTCCTCCAATTCTTTGCTGGACAATGTGGTGGTCGACTATGAGGGAAACGTCTACTTCGAAGACCGCACACTCACCGCCAATGGCCGAGCGATTATCCAAAAAGACGATCTTGGAGAACTCTCAGCGCCGACAATCGACTTGCCTCCTCTCGATGATCTCGACGGCCTGATTATAGCCTTCACCGTTCGCAAATATACGGTCATACCAATCGCCAGCCGCCTAACCCCTGAACAGGCAGCCGTTGCTTTCTTATTGTCGGAGTCGTTCGATTCATCCGGGCCGGATGCCAGAGACATCGGCGGCAGTCCTCTGCTGGTCGCCGAACCGGCTGATGAAGCGAACGCGTTTTATGAGTTGGTAAAAGCCAATCAGGACAAGATCCAGTGCTATATGCTCAACACCGGCGGAGTCGGAGAACTGGTCGAGTTGGGGCTGGACGGCGCTCGCAGGGTAAAGAAAAAAGTGACGCGCGTAGAGATCGATGAGATGGCTGCGATCATTCGCGGAATTGCTCGCGGCACCATCAAATGGAGTGAAGATCCCGATTGGATGGTCGAAACCCCTGAATATGTGAAAGACCTCGACCTTGATAAATTCGATCTCCGCAAACATTATTCTCAGGCACGAATCGATTATCTCGTCGCCGCAACTCGCCTTGAGCGCGCGGAATATATCGAAACGATACCCGGCCTGAAACCCGAAATCAAGAAGTCGGTGGAGTTTTGATCAAACGCAGCCCGGCTACTCCCTCTTTCTCTGGAGATTTGAACAATCTACTCCCTCTCCCTTGAGGG
>LSQX01137058.1_pt4 | contig 35980 bp, 28 predicted proteins | sample 654561 | NCBI WGS metagenome assembly LSQX01 (sample SAMN04489861, study PRJNA283612) | anaerobic digester metagenome | isolation source: 4 biogas reactors fed with cattle manure at either 37C or 55C with and... | place: Denmark: Kongens Lyngby | collected 2014 | reverse complement strand
GAGGACGCTGTCGCCGGGCTGCAGTTGCATGGCGCGGACCATCGGGTCGCCCATGCCGTCGCGGATGTTGCGAACGCGGGTGCGCGCCATGCTGGGGTGGAAGAAGTACTCGACATCCTCGGCAGGGACAACGAGCCCCACACGCAGAGGCGTTACCGTCAGCGCCGCCTCGACGCCCTCCGCCGCGCAGAGCTTCGTGAGGCTGCGGTCGTCTCGCGGCACGTAGGGCGCGCCGAGTCGTTCGGCCCACTGCTGCGCGCGCGCCACAAGCTCGGGATCCAGACGGCGGGAGGTGGTTACGACGTAGGGGAGATCAGTCATGGGACTCGCCGTCGGCCTCATCCGCGGCGGCGTCGGCCTCAGCACAGATGGCAGCCGCTATCGTCTCCCGAAGTCGATCGAGATCAGCCAGCAGCGGCTGCAATTCGCTTACGTCAATGATCACTGTTGGCCCGGGGTAGCGGAAGAGAACCGCGAATGGATTGAGGGCATCGAGCGGGGCCGCACCTTCCGCCAGTATTGCGTCAACCGTCGCGACCACGGAGCGGAGTTCCAAGATATCGTGGGTTCGAGGCGGCTGCTGGCCGGCTAATGTCAGGTACCCCTTCAAGTAATTCTTTGCTGTCTGCTGCAGGTGGAAACCAATGGCCTCCGCAGCATCATGCATGTTGGTCATCAGAAAACGCGCGACGGCCAGGTCTTTGTCACCCTTGCACAACCACTCCGTGGCGAGTTCGCGGCGGACCTCTTCAGGACGCGCGGTCATACAGCACTTCCCCCTCGCGCTTCACTACCCACGCTATTCCACCAGGGACCTCGGCGGTACGTGAGAACTCGTCTGCACCGATGACGATGATATCCATCGCGAACAGGCGCGGAAAGAACAAAGAGTCGAGTTCCCGCATCCGCCTGAGCGTGTCAGGCTCCTCCTCATACACCGCCAGCAGGTCCACGTCGCTGTCGGGGCCGGCTGTGCCGGTGGCGTGTGAGCCAAAGAGCCACACCTGCACCACGCCCGGCTGCTCGCCGATCTTCCGCGCGATTTCACGAATCTGCTCTTCAGTCACCGAATTGTCGCCCATGGGCGCACCTCCTCCGTACAGGTCTGTCGGAATTGTACCCGCAGGCTCGCGATGCGTCAATGCGAAGCGGGCGAGACCGTAGAGGCCTCGCCCGCAGATTCGCGGCCGCAGATCTGTCGCCTGCTATACCTACGCGGTCATCCCACGCGCGGTGATGATCCCGTAGACAATGCTGTCAGTAAGCGCCTGCCAGCTCGCTTCGATGATGTTCGGGTGCACGCCGACTGTGCCCCATGTCTCGCCGTTGCTGCTCATCTGCAGCAGCACGCGCACCGCCCCACTGGTGCCCCCGGTAGCGTCGAGCACTCGCACCTTGTAGTCGACCAGGTGCATCTTCGCGATCTCCGGGTATTCCTCACGCAACGCCTTGCGGATCGCTACGTCCAGCGCATTCACCGGACCATCGCCCATCGCGGCGGTGTGCACCGACGACTCGGAGCCGGGCAGTCGAAGCTGCACGGTGGCCTCCGCGAAAGGCTCCTCGTCCTCGCTGTGCTTTCCCATGATCACGCGGAAGCCCTGAAGCTCAAACAGCCCGAACTCCTCACCGAAGACGCGCCGCGCCAGCAGCTCGAACGACGCCTCCGCCGCCTCATACTCGTAGCCGGCGTGTTCGCGGTCCTTTACCAGCGCCAGCACGTCGCGCAGGCGTGGGTCCTTCCGATCGAGGTCGGGGTAGACGTGCTGCAGCTTGTGCAGAATCGTGCTGCCGCCGGAGTAGTCGGAGACGAGGATCCGCCGCTCATTGCCGACCACCTCCGGCTCCACATGCTCGAAGCTGTTGGGCGTCTTGAGTACCGCATTGACGTGCATGCCGCCCTTGTGCGCGAAGGCGGCGGCTCCCACGTAGGGTGCGCGCTCGTCATGCGGCACCAGCGCCACCTCATCCACCCAGCGCGAAAGCTCGGTCATCTCCGCGAGGATGCCCTCGGGTAGCGCGCGCACGCCCGTCTTCAACTCAAGGTTCGGCACGACGGTGCAGAGGTTCGCGTTTCCGGATCGCTCGCCGTAGCCGTTGATCGTGCCCTGCACGTGGTCTGCGCCGGCCTCCACCGCGATCTGAGTGTTGGCCACCGCCATTCCCGAGTCATTGTGGCAGTGAATGCCGATAGGGACCTCAAAGCGCTCTACCGTCTCGGCTACGATGTCGCGGACAAACAGCGGCATGGAGCCGCCGTTGGTGTCGCACAGCACCAGCGCCTGCGCGCCACCGCGCTGTGCGGCCTCCAGACAGGCGAGCGCGAACTCGCGGTCGGCCCTGTAGCCATCGAAGAAGTGTTCGGCATCGAAGAAGACCTCTGCGCCACCGGAGCGGAGGAATGCCACGCTGTCCTCGATCATGTGCACGTTCTCGTCGAGGGTGGTCCCCAGCACGTCGGTGACGTGGAGGTCCCACGCTTTGCCGAAGATTGTGATCGTGGGCGCGCCGCTATCGATGAGGTAGCGAAGCTGGCCATCGTCCTCGGGAGCGATCCCGGGGCGGCGGGTGCTGCCGAACGCCGCGAACTTCGCGTGCTTCCAGTCCATGTCGCGCGCGCGCGCGAACACCTCGCGGTCGCGAGGGGCGGTCTCGTTCGGCCATCCTCCCTCAATGTAGTCGAAGCCCATCTCATCGAGGCGTCGGGCGATGCGGAGCTTATCGTCCACGCTCAGTGAGATCTTCTCCGCCTGGCAGCCGTCGCGGAGCGTCGTGTCGTAGATCGTGACCTTACGCATCTGTCCTCACCCTTTTGTTGTGCACGGGCGTCGCGAAGGGCCGCTGCGCTGGAGGCGAATGGCAGAACGCAAAAAGAGTCCACCTCTGTTCAGAGGCGGACTCACAATCCGCGGTACCACTCTGATTGGCCCCAGAATCATCCCATCACTGAGCGATTATGAGGACCCGCTCTTCCAGCACGGGCGTCCATTCGAGCGCCGATGCCGTCTACCCGGTAACGGGGGTGACCCGGCGGAGCCTACTTGAGCGGAGTGCTCGTTTGGTCCGCGGCTCGGGGGTGATTCTCACCGCGACCAGTGCCCACCGGGCTCACACCGTCCCCGGCTCGCTTGTAGATTGCGTGGCAATCTGCGGGATAGTCTGCGGCTACTCGTCCCCGTCAAAGCCTGTATCTATTGGCGCGACTATAGCAGAAACGCCGCGTTCGCACAAGCCCGCAGGACATTCTCAGAGCGGGGCGCTGCGCCCTACCCGCCCACCTCGCCGACCACTATCACCGATACCGTCGTCTCATGCACCGGTACCGAACCGGAGTTCATGCCGACCACCGTCAGTGTGTGTACCCCCGGCTCGACGAGCGAAGCATTCCACGGGAAGCGGAAGGGCGTAACGTTCGTTATCGCCCGCCACTGTCCGTCAATGTGAAACTCGACCACCTCGACGTTCAGGTCCTCGCCGGCCTCCGCCACTATCTCCACCTCGCCTCGGACCGCGCTGGGTGGCGCGCCGATTACCGCGATGTCTATCTGGCTCGGAGACACCGGGCCCAATCGTGCCAGCGCGAGAGGGTGATCCGTTGGCGGCAGTGGCCCCGTGGGCTGCTCCTCCGGCTGCTCGGGAGGCGGTTCCACTGCCGGGATCTCGAGCGGCCCGAAGGGCACAGGCGCCGGCGTGGGCACAACCGGAGCCGGCGTGGTGCGGGGCATGGACGCGATCATCCGCGAACTCTCCGGCAGCCTTCCGAGGAAGTAGGAGTCCCCCACCAGCTCCCGGTAGCGCTCCGCGAACTCGCGAGAGGCGGTCAGAGAGTAGTTGTTGCTTGCCAGGCCCGTGCCGACTGTGTCCACGCAGAACCACGCGATCATCTTCACGCGCGGGAACTGCGTCGGGAGCGCCTCATAGAGCCTCGTCATCTGCTGGAGGCCGAAGTCTGTAACGTCCGAATTGCATGCAGCGCAGAAGTGCGTTGCCGCATACTCGCAGATCGCAATCGGTTTGCGATCCGCGTAGAGATCATAGACGTACCGCAGTTGCTCCCGCGGGTCATCCACGGCTGGCTTGGTGATATCACCGTCATAGTGATGCACGCTGTAGATATTCACGCCCACCCAGTCAACCCATTCGTCCCCGGGATAGTACTCGGTGATGGTCCGTTGAGGCGTCGCGAAGGGGCACCACACCATGATCACGTTCGGCGCGATCTCACGCATCACCCGCGCGACGCTGCGCCACTTCTCAATGAACTCGGCCGGGTTGCCCGAATACGCCTGCCACGTCCCGTTCATCTCCGAGGCGTAGCGCAGGAAGACAGGTCCTCCGGTGCGAGCCGCCGCCTCTGCCCATCCGCGCAGGTAGTCGTCGTCGCGCACCGGCTCGAGCCCGTTGTTGGGCTCCCATGCTATGTGCGGGAGGATGCCGCGCTCATGCATCTCCCGGACCCAGCGGAAGGGAAAGGGCGAGCCGTAGCCGACGTAGCGGAAGTAGCTGGCGTGCGGTCTGCCAATGATGCTCTCGAAGTCGTCAATGTCGCCGCCGGTGGCGCAGTCAAGCTCAATATACGCGCCGAGGTAACAGCCGTCCGCCGGGATGAAACCTTCGGCCAACACCGGGGCTGACGTGAGGACGCCCGCCAGCAGTGCAGCCACCAGCGGGCCGATGATAAAGAACTGCAGTCGCGGTATGAGCATTGGCTTCATGGTAGCGGTAGAGAGGGCAGGATGTCAATGCCGAATGGTCCGGGCGATACTACTGAGGCCCCGCCTCAGCGTCCTCAGCCTCTACGCGCCAGCGCCGGTGCATCCACATCCACTGCTCGGGATGCTCGCGAATCTGCTCACCTATGACCTCGTTGATCCGCCTGGTGCCCTCGAGGATGTCGGCGTCGCTGTCGCCGGTCGCTGGCATTTCAATGGGCGGAAGGATGTCTATCTCAAGCCGATCATCAGGAGTTCTCCGCGCGAACCCTGGCACGACGGCCGCCCCCGTCCGAAGCGCGAGTGCGGCCGGACCGCCGGGAGTGATGGCCGGGTGACCCATGAAGGGCACCATAATCCCGCCGCGCTCTGCATGCTGGTCGGGCAGTATCCCCAGTCCACCACCGCTGCGCAGCACCTGCAGCATGCTCCGCACGCTCTCCCGTGGCAGGACCTTGCTACCGAGAAGCTCGCGCGAGTGGTTGATGATCCGTGCCGTCCCGGGATTGCTGGAGTCTCTCGCGATCACCGACAAATGCAGACCGCACCGGGACACAACCGCAGGCAGGGCCTCCCAGTTGCCGAAGTGTGCCGTGATGAGGATCACACCGTTGCCGGCAGCCGCGGCGGACTTGAGGTGCTCCGCGCCGCTAACGGTGATGAAGCGATCGAACTGCGTGTCACTCAGCCACGGCAGCTTGAGCAGTTCGAGCATCGTCTTGGCCGTGTTGCGAACTGAGAAGCTCAGTATCTGTGCCCGTTCGCGCTCTGTGTAGCGATCTCCGAGGATAATGCGGAGGTTCTCCATCGCTATGACCCGCCGCTTTGCGAGGAGGCGATAGATGAGGGCGCCGATGCCGTTGGCGATGATCTGCAGCAGACGCAGTGGCAGTAGCCGCGCCATCCAGGCGGAGCACACGGTGATCCGAAGAATGATCGCCTGCTCAAAACTCCGACGGAGCGGGCTCTTGTCGTGCAGCCCGTTCGATGCTGCCGACGAGGTCATCCCAACTCTCCTTGTGTGCCGTTATCTCCAACTCCACCGCGACTGCCGCGATCGGCGGCAATCCCTCCGGCGCTGGCGGCAGCTTCACAGCATCCTTCTCGGTGACCACGATAGCCTCCGCATCGCGCAGACGAAGTATCGCCTCCACCTCGTCCCAGTCCGAGGGCGCATAGGCATGGTGATCCGGGAAGGCGCAGCGCGCCGTGACATTCGCGCCAAGCTGAAGCAGCAACCCCTCGAATGAGGCGGGATTGCCCACGGCGCTCATCGCCAGCAGATCGCGTCCCCGAAATTCCCCGGGAGCGATCAACTCCTGCGGCTTGTCGAGCCAGTAGAAGCCGGTGGCTGCATGGCGCGAGAGCATCAGAGGCAGGTCCGGCGCGGCATCGTGCAGCAGCGATTGGAGCCGGCGCAGATGGCTGTCGGCGACCAGATTGCTGTGTGTTACAAGAAGGTGCGTTGCGCGCCGGAGATGATCCAGCGGCTCTCTGAGATATCCTCGCGGAAAGACACGAGCAGCCGCCAGATCGAACGTGGCATCCACCAGCACCAGGTCAATCAGTCGCTTCATGCGGAAGTACTGAAAGCCATCGTCGAGCAGCGCGACCTGCGCTCCCGCGTCCTCCAGTAGCTCGATCACCCGCTCGCGGCGCTTGCCAACGGCGATAGAGGCTCCGGGGCAGGTTGCCGCCAGCATCGCAGCTTCATCGCCCGCCTGCGCCGCCTCAACGAGCAGCCCATCTCCGCGTGAGATCAACTCCTGCGGCTGCTGGCCGCTGCGCATGTGGCCCCTGAGGACGACGCCGGGCCGGATACCGCGCGCAAGCAGTTCACGGGCGATGCGGCGCGTGGCGGTGGTCTTTCCGGTGCCGCCGAGCGTAATGTTGCCGACACTCGCGACAGGAAGGGCCGGCTGCGTTCGGCTCCGCAGACCGGACTGGTAGAGCGCGAGATTGCCGCGCATCACCAGTGAGTAAGGCAGGCTCAGAGCCGACAGCGCCGCACGCGCCAATGCGCCGGCAGCCCCCCGTGCCTCCCCGGAGACGGTACTGCGCCACCACCGCTCCACCGCCTACCCCTCCTGTCCGGTCTCGGGCGACCCTGCACCGGATGGACCGGAGGGCGGCGGCGCAAGAAGTTCAACAACACGCCGCGCATTCCGTTCGGATGCGCCGGAATACTTGTCTATGACCGCAGGCCCTCGTGCGGCGATGAGGGCAAGGTCGCCCTCCGAGTTGAGCAAGCGATCGGTCTCGGCGGCCAGTGCATCAAGGCCGGCGACTTCGAAGCCGATCTGCTCACGCAGACAGATCGCCGCAATGTCCCGGAAGTTCTCCATGTGTGGCCCGAACAGCGCCGGTTTGCCCTGCGCTACCGCCTGCAGAATGTTGTGGCCGCCGCCCGGCACGAGGCTGTTGCCCACAAATGAGATCGTGCTGACGGCAAAGACGCGCGCCAGTTCGCCGATAGTGTCAAGGATCGGTACACACACCTGCGGCCCGCCATCGGGGGCGAGAGGGTCGCAGCCTCCGGCATCCAGCGCGCGGCTGCGGCGATAGGCGGCGTAGCCATGACTATGTACGAGCTGCTCCACGCGCCCCCCGCGTTCGGGATGCCTCGGGGCGATGACTAGCTGCAGATGCGGATGGGTGACCCGCAGGCGCGTGAACGCGCGCAGCAGCAGTTCCTCCTCGCCCTCGTGGGTGCTGGCCGCAAGAAGCACCGGATCGTCGCGCTTGAAGCCGAAATCCTGACGGAACTTGCTTACCTCCGAATTCGACACGGCGGGGAACGGCTCGTCGAATTTCGAGTTCCCCGTGACACTCACCCGATCTGGCTGCGCCCCAAGGCCAATGAAACGATCGGCATCCTCCTGCGACTGCGCGCAGATCACATCAACATTGGAGAGCACCCAGCGGAAAAGCCGCTTGAGGAGCCGTGCCCGGGCGTAGGACCGATCCGATACACGCCCATTGACGATGATGACCCTCACGCCACGATGTGCCGCCGCGTAGAGCAGATTCGGCCACAGTTCCGTCTCCACCAGCACCAGCACATCCGGGCGGACCGCCGCAAGCACCCGGTTCACGATCGTGGGCAGATCGAAGGGAAAGTAGAAGAGCGCGTCCGGATCAATCTCCCGGCTTTCCGCCATCTCCCGGCCGGTGGAAGTGACAGTCGAAAGCGCGATTCGCGCCAGAGGCTCGGAGTGGCGGATCTCGCGGATCACCGGCACGACCGCGGCTACCTCGCCCGCGGAGACCGAGTGTACCCACACAACGAGGTCCTCCCCCTCAAGGTCGGCGATCTGCCGGTCAATGTCGCCCATGCGCTCGGCGAAGCCCTCGAGCGATTTGTTGCGAGAGAACAAGCGCCAGAGGAGATAGAGCGCGATGAAGGGCAATAGCACGGTGAGGACGGTATTGTATGCGACCCATGCCAGGGCCGACCTTAGCGGCTGTCGCCTGCTGCGATGTTGACTATCCATGGTCGAACGCCGGATCCTCCCATGGCGCCGCCGGACCGGTGTGTTCGGTCTGATGCGCCCGGTAGAGACGGGCATACAGTCCGCTGCGGGCGAGCAGTTCATCGTGCTTGCCCGCTTCGACGATCACGCCCCCGTCGAGGACGATGATGCGATCGGCGTCACGAATCGTAGAGAGACGGTGGGCGATGATGATGGCGGTGCGGTCCTTAAGGACGGTGTTGAGCGCGCGATGGATCGCCGTCTCGCTCTCATTATCCAGCGAACTCGTCGCCTCATCAAGAATCATGATGCTCGGCTCGCGCACGATAGCGCGCGCTATCGCCACACGCTGTCGCTGGCCGCCCGAAAGCTGAGTGCCGCGCTCGCCGACCTGGGTGTCGTAGCCGGACGGAAGCTTGAGGATGAACTCGTGCGCGTTCGCAGCTTTCGCGGCGCCGACGATCTCCTCTTCGCTCGCATTGCGCCGGCCGTAGGCGATGTTCTCGCGGATCGTCCCGCCAAACAGCAGCGTCTCCTGCGGGACGATGCTGATATGCTCGCGCAGGGCTTGCGGGTCCATCTGCCGCACATCAACGCCATCAATGAGCACCCGCCCGTGTGTGGGATCATACAGCCGCGGAATCAGGTTCGCAATAGTGGTCTTACCGGCGCCTGAAGGACCCGCGAAGGCGACCACCTCACCCGGTTGGATCTCGAGATCGATATTCGTAAGCGCCGGCGAACGCCCCAGGTAGGAGAATGAGACGTCCTCGAATACTATGCGGCCGTCGATCCTGTCGAGGGTGATCGGATCGTCCACGACCGGCAGGCGCTCATCTACCTCGAGCAGCTCCCGATGGCGTCCGGCCGCCGCACCTGCCTGCTGCATCGAGAGATTCAGCCGCGAGACGCGATTGACCGCGCTAGACACCGCCTGCAGCAGGAGTATGAAGGCCATCAGGTCGCCACCGGTCATGCGTCCGGCGGCAATCTCCCGCCCGCCGAGCACGATGATGCTGACCATGGCGAGACCGATGGTGATCCCCACGATCGGGGAGTTGATCGCGCGCGTGAACGCGGTCTTCATCTCGGTGTGCATCAGGTCGGTGTTCTCTTTGCCGAAATGCTCGGCGATCTCCCGCTGAATGCCGAAGATCTTGATCACACGAATGGCCGCAAGCCCCTCATGCAGCGCCGTGGTAAGCTCGGCGAGTTGCTGCTGCATCCGGCGCGAGAGCATTCGCACCCGTCGCCCAAGAACCACCGTGATCCCCAGCACCAGCGGGAGGATCACAGTGAGGCTCACCGTCAGCCGGGGTGAGAACTCCCACATCTTGTAGACGCCGTAGGCTACCGACACCGGTGAACTGATCAACCAGACGAGGTTGCTGCCGAAGTTTCGCTGCAGCACCATCGTGTCGTTGTTCACGCGCGAGATCAACTCGCCGAGGCGGTGGCGGTCGTAGAAGGACATCGAGAGGCTCTGCAGATGGTCGAAGAGCGACTTGCGTAGCTCAAAGAGCAGGTGCTGCCCGACGTATTCGGCAAACCAGACGGCAGCGCCGTCAGCACAGGCTGCGAGCACCAGGAAGACGAAGAGGGTGATCGCCGCATTGAGGAGTTGGCGCTGCATCTGTTCGGCGGTCATTTCCTCCAGCGCAGGCTGATCGGGAGCTGCCTCGCCCGGCTCAATCGAAGGAATGCCGGCCATTGCGCTCGTATCAGGGAAGATACCGTCGAAGACGGCCTTGGTTCGTGACAGCGCCTCCGGCACAAGTGCGCCAGCGAGGAACATCGTGATTCCTGCGACAATCACGACCTTCCTGTACGGACGCAGATACTTGCGAAGGTACCACAGGTCCCTCATGCGCCTACCTCACCATCTCCACGAAGAACATGGCGGCGAGGAGCCACGCCGAGATAATATTCAAATGCTCGCCGTTCTCGATCACGCGGCTCCAGCGGAACTGGCCCTCGCCTGCGCAATTGCCCAGTCGCGGCAGCCAGCGTGGCACGCGGCGGCAGTACTCCTCGAAGCGGCCGCCGAACTTCTCGCGCAGGATCTCCTCCTCGCAGGCGACTGTGGGGGCATGTGTGGCGAGCCAAAGCAGAAGCATCACCGGAAGTGCCAGGGCCCTGCCCGACATGAGCGCAAAGGAAATGACCACGAGGAAGTTGCCGATGTAGAGCGGATTGCGGCACCAACTGAACGGGCCTGCGGTGGCCAGTTCAGCGTCCTTGTCGATGTAGCCCGAACAGAACAACCTCAGAGCGTGTGCCGCGGCCATCATGGCGGCTCCCGCGTAAAGCATAGCCGGCACCGGAGTGGCGACGATGACCAGCAGGAACGCGACCATCATACCCAGGAAGGTGCGTCTGCGCACGAGAAACGCGCGTAGTTGCGCCACGCTGCGCTCACGACCGCATGCGAGTTCCGCGGCGGCAATCGACCGCCGAGCCACGGCGTTCAGGTGGTCTTCTGTCTCAATGTAGTTGCTCATCGCACCTCGACTTTACCGATCATATCCAGCGCCAGTGCAGCAACTCTGTCGGAGACGCCGGGGGTCCCCAACTCCTCGCGGACCTGCAGCAGCCTCTCGCGCATGGTCTCAATAGCGGCATCATCTGTCAGCAGGTCAATGGCCACGCGCGCGATCGTGGGCCCACGGGCATCCCGATCAACCAGTTCCGGGACGACCTCTTCGCCCGCGACGATGTTCGGCATCCCGATGTGCGGGATGCTGAACCTCCGGATCCGCTTCTCCAGCGACATCAGCGACGTCCCGACGTAGACGACGATCATCGGACAGATGGCGGCCGCTACCTCCAGCGTGGCGGTCCCGGAGGAGACGATCGCGAGGTCCGCCGCCCGCGCGATCTTCGCCACTCCCGGCACCAGCGTCACCCGCTCCTGCAGGCCCGCGCGCCGCACCATCTCACGAAGTCTGCCCTCCGCCTGGTTAGACGCTACCGACAGGAGGATGTGCGTGTTCGGGATGCGGCTGCAGATTGTCGCCGCCGCCGCGAGCATCTGAGGCCCGTTGCAGCGCAGTTCAGTGGCGCGACTGCCCGGGAGCAGCCCTATGATCGTGTTATCATCGTTCAGACCGAAACTCGAACGCAGTTCAGAGCGTTCTCGCGCGCCCGGCGGCGCGATCCGGTCGAGCACCGGATGGCCGACCCAGGTCGCCTCGATGCCCGCCCTCTGCAGCAGCTCCGTTGACCACGAGAAGGGCGAGGCGACGTGATCCACGAGTCCGCTCAGTCTGGTGTAGTCCGCCCGGCGCGACCATGACCCCGGCTGAAAGTAATACAGGATCGGGCAATCGAGCTGTGGCCGGAGCCGGCGCGCGAGGCGCACGTTGAAGGCCCCGAAGTCCACGAGCACCAGGAGGTCGGGGGGCCGCGAGAGGAGGTGGCGCGCAGCCGTACGCATGTTGCCGAGCAACTTCGGGACCCGCCTCAGCGACTCAACTACCCCTATCCCGCTCCAGCCCGAGCTATCGAACAGCAACTCGTAGCCGGCCGCGCTCATCCGCGACTGGCCGATGCCTCGCAGTGACACATCCGTGGACCGGCGCAACGCCTCCCCCAGCAGGGCGGCGTGCCGATCGGCCGATGGCTCACCGGCCACGACGAAGATCTCGGGCACCTTCTGCATCCGGCCCTCCGTCGTCAGCCGGCTAGTTCCCCTGCCGCCCCTTGCAGCCGGCGTCTATGCGTTCGATGAAGACGACGAACTCCTCCACCAGCGGCGACAGAGGCGCCCGCGAACGAATCTCAGCGATGGCGTCGGTGGTGTTCAACTCCGAGCGGTAGATCGTCTTGAATGCTTCTCGCAGCGCCCTCTGATCCTCACGCGACACGCCATTGCGCTGCAGGCCGATGACGTTGATCGCCCGCAGTTCATTGTCCTGCGCGGTGATGAACGGCGGAATGTCGCGTGTGATCTTCGAATGGCCGCCTATCATGCACATCCGCCCGACGGTCACGTACTGGTGCAGGCCGCTCTGACCGCCGATGATCGCGCGGTCTTCGACGGCGCAATGACCGGCGAGGCCGCTGAAGCTGGCGATCATGATATGGCTGCCGATGCGTACGTTGTGCCCGAGGTGAGCGTAGGCCATCAGGAAGTTGTCGTCGCCCACTGTCGTCTCAGCGCCCTCACCGGTGGCACGGTGTATCGTTACGTACTCGCGCAGCAGGTTGCGGTCACCGATCCGAACGAAGCTCTCTTCGCCGTGATACTTGGCATCCTGGGGGTCTGATCCCAGCACCACACCTGCATCGAGCAGGTTCTCGCTGCCCATCACGACGCCGCGCTTGATAACGCAGTGCGGGCCCACGCGGCATCCGTCACCGATCGTAACGCCATCCTCGATGATGCTGAATGGACCTACCTGAACGTTCTCCCCAAGTTCCGCCCCGGGATCGACTATGGCTGTCTGGTGGATCGTCATTGGCGCCCTCCGGGGGTCGCCGGCCTACTCCTCGGAGCCGGCAGCGGGGGGAGTAGTGAGTGCGAACAGCAATTCGGCCTCGGCAACGACGACGTCGTCCACAGTGGCTACGCCCTTGACCTTGCCGATAGTTGACTTGCGCCGCAGCATCTCGACCTCGAAGCGCACTACGTCGCCTGGTATCACCTGGCGCCTGAAGCGAGCGCCGTCCACACCACCGAAAAGGGCGAGCTTGTCCGCCGCATCTATGCCGCTGAGCAGCAATACGCCGCCGACCTGCGCCATTGCCTCGAGGATCAGCACACCCGGGAAGACCGGGTTGCCCGGCCAGTGCCCCGTGAACTGCGGCTCGTTGGCGGTGACGTTCTTGATCCCAACCGCACGCACACCCGGCTCAAGCTCGATGATGCGATCAACGAGCAGGAATGGGTAGCGGTGCGGGAGTATCTCCATGATATCCCTGATTTGGAGCATCGGCTGGTGCCTCCCGGTATTCCGTAAACCGTCACAGACCCCGCGGTCTAGGGGGAACTGCCACCGCGGTCCCGCGACGGCCGCGTCGGCTCATCCGCGAAAGCCGCGGCGATTATAACAGAGCCCTCGAATCACTGTCAAACCAGGGCATGGCCGCGCTGCTCCGTCCACTTAGACCGCTTCGATGGCTGGTAGTTGCGCGAAAATGGTGGCCTACAGCAGGGGAACTCCATTGATAATCAGGCGAAAGTCGCAGCCCAGCATCTGCGCCGACCGGCGGCTGATTACCATCCGCGTGAGGAAGATCTCGAAGTACTCCATCACCGAGCCGATCTCGGTGTCGATCGAGAGTTCGAGGCTGATCGTTGCGGTATCCGGATCGATGCGCAGATTGGTCTCACGTGCGGCGTAGTTGATCCGGTCGTGGATGTCGAATGCGGCCATTTTCGGATTGCGGACACGCTCGCGAGCCACATCCGCCTTGTCGCCTATGACCACAGCCGCACCGATATCGCTGGTCGGTTCGGCGCAGATCACCTCGTCGTGCACTCCGATGGCCGCAGCCACCTGCACGATCTCCGAAATGGGCATCCCCCGCTCGCGCAGAAGGTCGTACGCAAGCAGAGCGCTGGTCGTGGAATGTGCGTCGCGGGAGATCAGGTTGCCGATGTCATGCAGCAGGCCGGAGATCCTCGCCATCTCGATCTCGCGCTCGCTGTAACGGCCCAGGCGTTCGAGAATGAGTGCGGAATTGGCGGCCACTATGCCGGCGTGCCGCATGCCGTGCTCGGTGTAACCGATCGCCTCCATCTGGCGGTCCGCCGCGGCGACCATCTCCCGCACTTCAGCGTCCTGAACGAGCGAATCAAACGTAACCAGGGATTGTGTCATCTCAATCATTCCAGATCTGCATACTCGGCGCAGCTACTTCGCCGGATTGTCCCTACCCGCCCGTCGCAGGTCCCACACCATCAGGATGGCCGCCAGCAATGCCACGAGCGCGCTGGCGAATTGCGCGACTGTCAGTGGGGCCAGTGGCGCAAATATCTCGCCCGAGCCACCCCTGCGGAAGTGTTCCAAGCCAAAGCGCGCCAGCGAGTAGAGTATCAGGTATACGAGGAACAGGTGCCCCTGCCGGTTGAGGTGACGGCGGATCAGAAGCAGCAGGCCGAAGATGACCAGTGACGCCGCGGTGGCGTACAGTTGCACCGGATGGCGCGGGACGATCTCCCCGTGCCCGGAGAGGTGGGGGAGAGTGATCGCCCACGGAACGTCGGAAGGGGCGCCGTAGCAGCAGCCGTTGAGAAAGCAGCCGACACGGGTGATGGCGTATCCGAGGGTGATAGATGGCGTGAGCATGTCGGCCACCCTCGCCATGCTGATCGGACGACGGTGGATATAGATAGCCGCCCCCAGAAAGCCGCCCAGCAGCCCGCCGTGGAAGCTCAGACCGCCCTCCCAGACCCGCAGCAGTTCGAGGGGATCGCGGGCGAAGTCGGGCCAGTTCAGTGCGGCGGAGATGAGCCTCGCGCCGACGATGGCGCCGACGAGGATCGCCAGCGTCAGGTCCACGAGCAGGTCCACCGTGATCTGCTCGTCCTTGCGGGTGTCATAGATAGCCCAGAGCAGACCGGCTGCGAAACCGACGGTGAGCATCGTGCCCCAGCCACGCACCTGCAGCGGCCCCCAGCGCTGGAGGGCGAATGCGACCGCGGCGCCGACAGCCACGCCCGCAAGGGCCATGGGCAGCGCGCGGAGCAGGTTGACGCTGCGCCGGTCGCCGTCCTCACGCTGGTCGAGGATACCGAGGATGAGCCCGATGACGCCGAACACGAGCGCGATCGCGATCGTAGCCCACATCGGCGGGGCGCCTATTTCGAACAGAATGGGGCACATGGATCTACTCTGATTCCTCTCCGCCGGGCTCTTCGATGGAGTGTCCGGTCAGTGCAGCGATAACCAGAAGGCCTGCACCGATAGTGATGGCGATGTCGGCAATGTTGAAGACGGGCCAGAAGTGGAAGTCTATGTAGTCGATGACATAGCCGACGCGCACACGATCGATCAGGTTGCCGATGGCGCCTCCGATCACCAGCGCGACACCCACCGCCACAAGGCGGCCACTGCCTAGGCGTGGCGCGGTATAGATAAGCGCCACGACAACCAGCGTCGCCACGATCGCGAGCAGCGTGGTGGAGGAGGACAATACGCCGAATGCTCCACCGGTATTGGTGGCCCACGTGAGGCTGACCCATGGCCCGATCAGAGGCACCGAATCGAGCGGACGCAGCCATGCCACGGCCGCGAGTTTGGCCGCCTGGTCAAGCGCCACGACGATGGCCGCGGTGGCGTAGACGAGCAGCATCCACCGGCCACGACGGTGCGTATCACCGCCCTGTTCGCGCGTGCTGGTCGGCCCTACATCGTTGATAGATTCGCCCTGCATTCCTTGCACAGTGTCGCCCAGGGGAGCACGCTGAGGCGCTTCTTCGTGATCGGCTTGCCGCAGGCATCGCAGATGCCGTAGGTGCCGTTCTCAATCTTCTCGAGCGCTGCGAGCACTTCCTCGAGCTGCTCGCGCAGTGACGCCCCTACCGCCATCGACTGCGCTCGCTCCACGGTCTCTGTCGCCGCATCCCCGCCGGGCTCGTCGAAATCCTGCCCCGCCTGATCCGAATGCAGGCGATCTCGCCCGGCCGCCTTGTCCTCAATCCGCTTGAGTTCGGTTCGAAGACGGTCTCGCTCCTCTACGAGGATCTCCTCATACTTCTCGACATCCAGACTCCGCTTGCGCGCCACCGTATGTGACCTCCGATGCCCGACAGTCAATCCGGCGCCAGTTTCTCCGGAGCGCGCGCTTCACCTTCCACACGCATACCACCTGCTCCGGACGCGACAGCTCGGTTGATGCTACCCGGAAAGTATCCGGTTTACCCGCTCGGCACATCTCGCACAAAGCTCCGGGTGGTCTTCTGCCAGCCCGGTGCTCTCGGAGCGCATCCAGCAGCGGCCACACTTGCCGCCGCTCGCCAGCGATGCCTCCACCCGCATCCCGGATGGCTCTCCGGGCCGATCGTGCTCCTCGATATGGTGTAGCTCCACCACCGACACGATCATCAGCGCCTCCAGGTCCTCCTCGATCCCAAGCAGCGCCTCTCGTGCCGCGTCGGTCAGATAAAGGTCCAGGCGCGCCTCCAGCGGGTTGGATACCTCGCCCGCCGCCTTCGCCTCTTCAAGCGCCGCCATCGCAACGCGTCGCAGTTCCAGAACCTGTTGCCAGTGTGCGCTAAGCTCATCATCGAGCAGCGCCTCATCCACCTGCGGCCAGTCCGCAAGCTGCACACTCTCGGGCAGACTCGCGTCCACCTCGTTTCGCATATGCTGCCACAGTTCCTCGGAAGTGAAGGTCAGCACCGGCGCAATCATCTTCGCCAGCGCCTTCAGGATCCGCCACATGGCGCTCTGGGCAGAGCGGCGCACCGGCGAGTCCGGCACCTCCGTGTAGAGCCGGTCCTTCAGGACATTGAGATAGAACGCGCTCAGGTCAATATCGCACAGCGCATGCACCTCGCGGTATACGATGTGCAGGTCCCAGCGCTCGTACGCTTCGGTGATCGACTTGATGCGGCGCTGCAGCCGGTCCAGCGCCCAGCGATCGATCTCGCGCAGATCAGCCGGCTCAATGGCATCCGCAGCCGGATCGAAGTCCTGCAGGTTCTGCAGCAGGAAGCGCGCGGTATTACGGATTCGACGGTAAGCGTCGGCTACCTGCCCGAAGATGTCCTCCGACAGCGCCATCTTCTGGCGGAAGTCCGCGTAGGTGAACCACAGCCGGAGCACGTCCGCGCCGTACTGATCGTAGATCTCGGCGGGGCTGATGATGTTCCCTTTGCTCTTGGAGAGCTTCGAGCCGGTCTCGTCCACGAAGAAGCCGTGGCCGACCACGGTCCGATACGGAGCGGCCTCGCCCAGCGCCATCGCTACCCACAGCGAGGTCTGGAACCAGCACTGATACTGGTCATCGCCCTCGAGGTAGAGATCGGCCGGAAAGCTCAGTTCCGGATGGGCGCGCAGCACGCAGTAGTGCGAGCAGCCTGAGTCTACCCAGACGGACATGATGTCGGGCTCTTTGCTGAACGTGGTGCCCTCGCAGCCCTCTGCGGCACAGGTGGTGCCCTCCGGCAGCAGATCCGCCGCCTCGCGCTCCCACCAGATATCCGCGCCATGCTCGGCCACCAGCGCGCTGAGGTGCGAGATAGTCTCGCGAGTGATCAGTCGCTCGCCGCAGGCGTCGCAGTAGAAGACCGGGATCGGCACACCCCACGCGCGCTGCCGCGAGATGCACCAGTCCGGGCGGGAGGCGATCATGCCCGCGATGCGGCTTTCGCCCCACGCCGGGTTCCAGTGGACGCCCTTGATGGCCTCAAGCGCCTGCTCGCGCAGCTTCTCGATGTCCATGAACCACTGCTTCGTAGCGCGGTAGATGACCGGGAGATGGCAGCGCCAGCAGTGGGGATACTCGTGCTCGATCTTCGTAGCGCCGATCAGAGCCCCCTTTGCGCGCAGGACGTCCTTGACGATCTCGTTCGACTGATCCGCAACATTACCCGCGAGGTCGGCACCCGCTTCATCGGTGTACCGGCCGAGATCATCAAGCGGACTGATGACGTCCAGATCGTAATTCAGCGCGGTCTGGTAGTCCTCAAGACCATGCCCTGGAGCGGTATGCACGGCGCCCGTGCCATCCTCGACCGTGACATAGTCGGCCAGCACCACGCGCGAGTCGCGCTCGTACATTGGGTGCTTCGCAACCAGGCCCTCGAGCTCAGAGCCCTTGAACTCGGCGACTACTTCATACTCACTGATCTCGCACTCGGCCATCGTCCGGTCGAGAAGCTCTCGTGCGAGGATGAAGTTGCCCTTCTGGGTTTGCGCCAGCACATAGTCGGCATCCGCCGCGAGTGCGATAGCGGTGTTGCCCGGTATCGTCCACGGAGTTGTGGTCCAGATCAGGAAGCTCACCGGCTCCGAGGGCGGACTGTCCATCGGCAGCGCATCGCTGCTTTGCAGCTCGAAGGCGACGTAAATTGCCGGCGAGGTGCGGGTGGTGTATTCGATCTCGTCCTCGGCAAGCGCCGTCTCGCAGTGGTAGCACCAGTAGACCGGCCGCAGCGCGCGATAGACGAGGCCCTTGAGCGCGATCTCGCCGAACGCCTCGATCTGCCGGGACTGATAGTCCGGAGAAAGCGTCAGGTAGGGGTTGTCCCAGTCACCGCGCACGCCGATGCGCTTGAACTGCTCGCGCTGGGTGTCAACATAGCCGAGCGCAAGATCGCGGCAAAGCCGCCGCCACTCAAGCACCGAGACCTGGTGGCGGAGGATGCCTTTCTGCTTCTGCACACTCTGCTCGGTCGGCAGACCCTGCGTGTCCCAACCGGGGACGTAGGGGCAGTCGAAGCCGCGCATGGTCTTGTACTTGATGGTGATATCCTTGAGGATCTTGTTCAGCGCCTGGCCGAGATGGATGTTACCGTTGGCGTAGGGAGGGCCATCGTGGAGGATGTAGGTGGGTGCGCCCTCACGAAGCTCTCTCACCCGGCGGTAGATGTCGAGGTCCTCCCAGAGACCGAGGATCTGCGGTTCGCGCTCGGCGAGGTTGCCCCGCATGGGAAAGTCGGTCTTCTGAAGGTTGAGTGTATCCTTGTAGTCCATCTGATGATTTCCTCTCGCCCGGTGAGCCGAGGCGGGGTAGTGAAACAGTCGCGGAGCCCGTCCCGCAACCTGCGGGCAGCCTCCGCGACCACTCGTTCGTGTCGACGGCCATTTGAGCAGGATAATTCTACCACATTCTCTCCGCCGGTTTCAACCCACAATCAGCCACGAGCCCATTAGCCATCACCCCAGTAAGATAGGCACTTTCGCGGAGCTGATTCGGGAGTTGAAGCGCAACGGTTCGCTGCGGCGGATGGTGGGCATAAGTAGCGTGGAGGGGGTGTCGGAGGCCTGGCATTTCTCGCGCTTTGTGGGCCGGCTCAGCGAGCCGGAGGGTCAGTGGCATCTGGAGGAGATGTTCGAGGCGCTGGTGCATCGGATCAAGCAGGTCTTTCCCGAACTGGGTCGGTACGTGGCGGTGGATGGCACGGCGGTTCGTGCCTGGGCGAACCAGCATGGCTCGCAGGCGGATCCGGATGCGCGCTGGGGCAGGCGCGAGTATCGGAGCGCCGAGGGGGGACCATCTGAAGTGGCGCTGCCCGGTGGCGGTGGGGGCTGTCGAGCCGGAAGCCTGTCAGTGGCGGGGAAGCTGCTCGACCTCGGCCTACGGCTCGGTGCTCAAGCAGCCAATCGCGGACTTCTCCAGCGCTTGCGGCCGACCTGAGATGTGCGAAGACGGCGAAGGGCCACGCTCGCGCCTGGTACGGGAGCGATGCCTGCGATCCAGGTGAACCCAAAGCCCGCTATCGCAAGAGGCTCTCGGTGGCATAGAACTTGCATTCATGCGTCCACGTCAGTAAGATACAAGTTACAGGAGCGCAATCATCTTTGCGGGGGACCATCGGAGAGGCGGTCGTATGGATGCTGCACGACGTCCCCCACGCGAGGGGCATCATTGCGGTCGGAATCGCAGGACTGATCGCTGCGGTGGTCGCCCTCACATGGATATACCCGGCCTACTGCGAGCGCTATGACTGCGTGAGAGAAGCCAAAGTCCGCGACTTCGTGGAGTCGCAGTATGGTATCACCGCAACTCCGCTGCCCATGCTGCGCTCAAGCGAGCAGGCGAGAGGCACGATGCCACTGCCTCCCCGAGCAAGTGCTACCCAGTCGGCGGGTCGTCAGGCAGCACGCAGCATCAACCCGCTTGTCCCCGGCAGCAGCGCATCAGCCTCCAGTGGCCGCGACAAGCCCTTGCCCCTGATGAAGATCAACTGAATTGCCCGCGAGCCGGCAGATAGAGCAATAGTGGGCCCCCGCCGTCAGGCAGGGGCCCTTGTGATTCTGCGCGCCGCCACCTCGGAGGCTACAGCGCGGCAGCCGCGCCTTCCACCACCAGCACCCTCACGCCCATGGGCGGGATCGTCAGCGATATCGTGGCACTCCCACCGGCTATACGCGGCTGAAGCTCTACGCCCTCCCATGCCTCGCGATAGGTGCAGTCGGCTCGGTGCGGGACTTCGATCAGCGCTCCGTCGGCGGTGTGGGGCAACTCGTTAAAGAGCACGTATAGATCGTAGCCATCGCCGGGGAAGCGGTTGGCGTAGACACCCCGTCGCAGCGTTGCGACCAGCCACTCCGGCTCCGTTGTCGCGAATGCCTCCGGGTAGCGGTGCCAGACCTCGGTAATCCGCCGGATGGCCTCGGCAGTCTCAGGCGCATACTCGGTGGTCTCCCCCTTGAGGTTGAGAGTCTCACGCCCCCAGAAGAGCCGCAGCGGCAGGCGCGTGTTCTCCCAGATGACGTTTCCGTTGCCGGCGAAGATCTCGAAGCACTTCACCTCAGGCACGACCCAGTAGATCGGGTTGATCAGGAATGTGGCGGGCCGCTCCCGCTCGAAGCGGTGATTGTGCGTGAAAGCCCCGTCCTGCCACTGGGAGATGATCTCCGTGGGCACGTACTCCGAGTAGGTGACGATCTGCGGGTCAACGCGATTAGCCGCCTCGCGAATCTGCCGCACCAGCGGCGCCTGTGAGACCCGCATGCCAATCGGTTGCTTGTGAGCGTGCTCGGTGTTGTGGCAGACCCACGCATCCGGGTTCCAGTAGCCCACCTGGTCCATGTAGAGCCCGCTGGGGTTGAAGGCCCGCCCCACGCGCTCGTAGGTCTGCTCCCAGTAATCGCGGCACTCGGGCACCGCGGGGCAGACATAGAAGTTGCCCTGCGACCAGCGCGTCAGTTCGCCATCGGCGCCGATGATCCGCCACGGCCAGGCCCTGTCCGCAGCCACTGCCTTCTCATCCATCAGTAGCGGATCAAGATAGAGTCCCACCGATATCCCGGAGGCCTTCACATCCGCGATGGCATCGCGCCACGTCTCCTCGCCGCCGAGCAGCTCGTAATGCGCATAGTCGCCCTGCCCACCATGCTCCGTTGATGCGAACCACCCGTAGACGTGGAAGTAGTCGATCGGGCCATGAATCTCCGCCATCGCATCAAGGTGCGGCGAGAGGCCCATCCGCCCGGTTTCGTCATTAATGAACATGGACAGCGTCGGCGTAACGCCGACGAAGGTGCAGACGCGGCGGAACCACTCCGGGTGTGGCGCGGTTGGCCGATACCAGCTCTGCATCCACTGACGGAACGTGCTCACCGCTTCGCGATAGTCACCGAGATAAGCCCCGATCGCCACCTCCGGCAGTTCGGTGCCCTCGCCGGGCGCGAGATCGAGGTAGAGGTATCGCGCGGCCGCCGTTACCCGCCCCTCAAACTTCTCCAGCATATACTCGGCATCGCGCTCGGGGCCTGTGTCATGCCCCATCACGTAGACCCCTGCCCCCGCGGCGGGCGACCATGCCGCAACAAGCTGCACCGGAAGCTGATCGGACTTCACGCGCTCCTCGAAGAACGGTTCATTGCTGATCATCGTCCCGAAGCCGGGGTAGAACACCCAGACATTCTCCGGTCGATCATCAAGCACCACGCCCGGTAGTGGCGTGACGACGAGCGATCCCTTCAGGTTGCGCTGCCCGCCATTCGTCACCGCAACCTTCAGCCCGATCTCCGACGCGCCATTCCAGGCAAGCGTCAGCGTTCCGGAGGCCTGCACCGGCTCATCTGCATTCCACTGGACCGCCACGGATGTGGACGAAAGACGCTCCACTCCTGAGACGCGAACGCCGGTGCTCGACAGCGTCCCCGCGTCCGTCTCCAGCGCGAAAAGCTCTCCCGCCGCCGCCAGATCGCGACCCAGCACACCACTTGCCATTGACGCGATACCGATGCCCTCGCGCAGATCCACCTCCAGCGTCAGGTAGTCTGAGCGCATCACGATCCGGCCATCATCGGCCTCGATGCTGGCGGCATCGTCCGGTACTCTGTCGGTCACTCGCGGCTCTGGTGGCAGAGGTCGCCCGGCCTCGGGCATCGCAAAGAGCGGCGCACCGGTTGACTGCACCGTCAGGCCCAGCACGTGAAAGCCCACGCTGCGCGTCCGATCCACGAGCGAGACGCTCTCCACCGCGCGGTCAGGGTGCGGATTGACAACCCCGAAGAGCCCCGGACCCGGCGGCATAATGTAGCTGCTTCCTGCAATATTGGCCGGCAGTGCCTCGAAGACCGCGCCGTTCGCGTAGTTGATTCGGATGATGAAGCGCTCGGGCTCCTCCACCGCCCTGATCGGCCCACCCCAGTAGGTGAAGTTGTCATTGCCCTCAACCCTCGTGGCGATGAGCGCGTAGATCGCTGAGAGCGATCCGCGGTGGGGCACCACAAGTTCATCGCGCTCCATTACGCCAAGGACGTGGGCACTGCCATCGAGCCGGAAGGGAATATTGTCGAGCGTGACCTCCCCGGTGGGGAACTCGCCGCATATGCCATGGTAGCGGTTGAGCAACTCCGTCGCGGTCACGCCGGCGGTTGGTTCGAAGTCCACGTAGCCGAAAGCACCACCCGGAGCGCGCTTTGGCCGATCTCGAAGAGATTGGCCAGCTTCGCCGAGGGCGCGCCTGAACCGACCTGCACCCAGTCAAGCTCAGCCCACGCCCGCGGGCTCTCCTCGGAGACGAGGTTGATCCGCACATACTCAAGTCCGCCGGGGAATGCGTCCGCAGGGAAGCTGTTCGACGCCACATGCCACGCGCCATCATTCACCAGCGAGTTCCACAGGTAGATCGGCCTCTCCTCGTTGCCCGCTCCGACCGTCATGAAGTATCCGAGCGTCCTCGGATTGCGCGTGTAGATCTGGTTCTGCCCGCGAATCCGGTAGCGAAACGCGACGTTGTTGCTCCGCCCATCTACCGCCAGCGGCTGATCGAAGCGCCAGACGAAGCTCGCGTTGCGCTGCATCCCCTCCACTGCGAACTCCGCGGTGCCCTCTCTTGCCGTCATGCTCCCCACGCCGGGGTAGGGGACATCCTCAAGCTGATGCCATCCGCTCAGATCGTTCAGATCGTGCCGCGCGAGCACCGTCGGCTCAGTCGCTCGGGCCTCCTGCAGCGGCGGCCTCTCGCCGATGAGGCGAATGTAATCAACCCACAGGTCGGCCGGCCCACCGGTGGCCGTGAGGTTCAGCACGAACTTCGTCAGCCAGTAGTTCCCCGGATTCTTCCGCGGCATTTGCTTGCGCAGCAGATGCCACTCACCATCTGCCTGTAACTCATTCACAGTAACAGGCGGCTCGGCAGGCTTTGCACTGCCCGGGTTGATTTCCATCCAGAGGAAGTAGCCGGTGCCCTCTGTGGCCATCCCCGTTGCACGGTAGCGCATCTCGATGGTGTCATAGGTGTCGAGATTGACGCCTCCGACGGTGGTCATCCAGCGCATGGAGCGCCTCGGATTGGCGACGCTGAAGTGCCCGACCCCATCTTCGGAGACGAAGTCGAAATCGTCCGCGGAGTTGTGCGTGTAGGCCACCGGGTACCAGGCGGTATGGGTGAAATCATCAAGCCAGCCGACCTCCGAGTTGGGATCAACCGGCGGGGCCTGAGCGATGGCTGCGGATGCTGCGATGAGCACTAAGAGCGCGGCAGTTGCGATGAGGCGTGACATCCAGATCAATCTCCTGACATCAACAGGGTGTACGGCGATGAACAACGGCAACGGCAATGGCAACGGCAGTTTCAACAGGATTCCGTGCGCTTCGCGCCCGGACAGGATCCGGCGCTGCGCGCCGGAACAGGAAACGGCACAGGTAACGGCAACAACAAAGGCAGCGACAACGGCTGGGCAGGTGACGACAACGGCAACGGCAGTCTTAACAGGATTCCGGTCGCTCCGCGCCCGGACAGGATCCGGCGCTGCGCGCCGGAACAGGAAACGGCACAGGTAACGGCAACAACAAAGGCAACGACAACGGCTGGGCGGGTGGACGGTGATGGCTCAAACTATCTGCGCAGTTGCCCAGCGGGTACCATTCGTCCCGCGCGTGCAACGCCTCACCTCCGGCTTTGGCCTGCCGAAGTTGACCAACAGACCGACCTCGACCCCGGTCGCATTGAGGTAGTTGATTACCTGCGCCTGGTGCTCCGGACGAAGCGCGGTCACCGCCTTCAGCTCAAGAAGCACCGAGCCATTGACGATCATGTCCGCAACGAACTCGCCCACAACATGATTGTGGAAGCGCACCTCAAGCGGGACGCTGCTCTGAGCGAGTAGCCCCCGTTCCTCAAGCGCAACGTTCAGCGCCCGGTGGTAGACCGATTCGACAAAGCCGCTGCCGAGGTCGTTGCTGACAACATAGCATGCTCGGATGATCTCGCGCGTCAGGTCCTCGTACTTCACCGTCCATCCCCCCTGTGAGGAGTCGTTTGCCGTTGGCCTTGCCAGCCGTTGTCGTTGTCGTCACCAGTCCTGCCGTTGCCGTCAGCCTTGTCAGCCGTTGCCGCTGTCGTCACAGTCCCGCCGTTGCCTTTGTCTTTTCCAGTCGTTTGTCGTTACCTGTGCCGTTCCCTGTTCCGGCGCGCAGCGCCGGATCCTGTCCGGGCGCGAAGCGCACGGAATCCTGTTAGAACTGCCGTTGTCGTTACCGTGTCGTACCCGTCACCCGCCACCTTCACTCCAGCAGCAGCCAGTAGGTCTCCTGTGCCGCTGTGTCCAGTGTGACGCAACCGCCCTCGACCGGCACCGTGTCTCCTCCCGGCAGCACCGTCACCTGCGTCGCCCCGGCAGGCAGGGTCAGTCGCGTCGGCCCTGTGCTGCGCGCGTGCAGCGAAATGAGCCGTCCGCTCATGTGCGTCTCATGGCCCTCGCCGCCAAGGATGAACGCCCCCGCCTGCTGCGCGATGTTGCGGATCATCCCCGCGCCGAGGCTGCTCGGCATGCCGAGGTAGAGGCTCGTCCAGTCGCCCTGATCGCGTAGCGCGATGGACACCGCTCCGTCCTCATAGTGCGCCAGCGGTGTTGCCGCGTCATCCTGCACGGTGAACCGCTGCGGACGGCCGGTGAAGCTGCTCGCGGCTGTCTGGGTCATGAGGCCGACAAGGAACTCGCTCATGCCCTGGAAGGGCAACACGTTCTCGGTGAGCGCGTGCTGCACATCCACAAGTATCGGCGCGCGGGCGTAACTCGCCTCAGTCGTAATGCTGATGCCGGCGAGAGTGCTGAGCGCTTCAACTGAGGGGCCCGCCTCGGTGATGTAGCCGCTGTCTGCGAGGAAGATCAGCCACCGATCGCCGCCCTGTAACGTCTCGCGGATGGCGGCGCGCTCATCCTCAGAGATGTAACGGGTGTTCGCGAAGACGTAGACTCGGTAGTCCTGAAGCTCCTCGCGCTCGAGGATGTCGCTGAGGAAGTGGCTGTCATACGGGACGCCGCTTGTGTCGAGCAGCATCGTCTGGTAAGTCTCGCCGCCCATGATCGACGACAGCGGCGCTGAGACGTAGGCGTCCTGTCCCGGCTTGCGCACGACGCATACGTCCGGCCGGAAAGTATCGCCGGTGGGCCATGCCTCCGCAGCCATCTCGCGCACGCGGTTGATCTCGGAGATGATCTCGGGCGCGGCAAAGTAGTGGTGCATATCATAGTACCACCAGCCATGGCCGCCTGTGAGGGAGAGCCCGACGAGCTTGCGGTGGATGTTGCGGAACTCCTCCGGCGTGAGGCCCGCGCCGATCCACGTCTGGTAGACCTCCGGGTAGACGGAGCCGACCCAGGAGCGCACGTCAAGCTCCTGGATGAACATCTTCCCGTGGAGGGCGTAGGCGTCGGAGATCTCGTAGCCGGTGGGCAGGCCGGGGCGGCGATAGGGGTAGTAGGTCATGTGGCCGGCGACGTCGAGGTACTGCGTGTCGAAGATGCCGTCGCTGCCGGCCGAGTATGCCAGCGTGAAGATCGGGCGGCCGATGGCCTGCTTCGCTGCCTGCGCGATGCGGTCGCGCAGCACCCAGGTCTGGCCCTCGGCGAAGGTGCGGTAATCGATGTCCGGACTCGGGCCCTGATAGGGCGGCTTCGTCTCCATGCCGCTGGCGGTTGGCGGAGCATCCGGCACCGGGATCTCCTCATAGCTATTGTAGCGCTGGCCCCAGCGCACCGCGATCTGATCGAGCGTGTAGTTCTCGCGCAGCCACTCGCGCCACTTCTCCACGCTACCTGCGCTGAAGTCGTGGTGCTGCCTCAGCGTGACGAACTGCCCGTCATGCCCGCCGGTGACGAAGACCGCGCAGACCGCCTTCCCAAGCGGCGTCCCGTTCAGGTGGTCGATCAGCGCCTCGGTGGCCGCAGAGACATCCTCGCGCCAGACGTCGGAGTTGTAAGAGGGGTACCAGTAGAACTTGTCGCGGCCGCCCTCAAGCTCCTCGAGTGTGTCGCTGAAGCCTCGAACGTTGAAGAAGTCGGTGTAGGCCCGCTGGCCTTCGGCGTTCGTCCAGCACTCCTCCGGGTGCTCGTCGCCCCACGTGGCATACGGATAGGCCCAGACGTCGAGGATGATCCGCGCGTTCGGGTTGCGCCGGAGCGCCGTGCGGATGATCGTCTCCGCTAGGGCGAAGTCATACTCGCCATCGCCCAGCCAAATGCCAGGCTTCGCGGGGATGTTGCCAAGCTGCACCGGCACGGTCATCAGGTCCACGCCGGCGTAGGCGAAGTCCGCGTAATGCGCCTTCTCCCAGCCAGACACCTTGTAGAGCATCGGCGGGACGGGCTCCCCGTCAACCACCATCGTGCTGACGCCGTCGCGCACCTCGATCGCGCCGGTTGCAGGCTCGCGCAGGGCGAGCAGCGCGTCTACCTGCGCATCGCTGAAGCGCTCTACCGGCTCAGGCTTCTCCGACTGCAGGATCTCCTGCTGCGTGGTGAACTGCAGGTCATCGAGCCAGACCGTGCAGGGGTTGCCGTAGAGCACCACGTGCAGGTGGACCTGCCGCGGTTCCTTCGCGCTGAAGCTGGCGGTTCGCTTCTCCCACTCTCCGGCAGGCGCCGGGACGATGAAGCTGTGGCCCGACCAGCCGTAGGAGCGATCGATCGAGTCATACGAGAGGTTGGCGTCCTTCTCCCGAACGCGGAACATCAGCGCGGAGGAGACCGGCGTTTCGTCGGCGTGAAACCAGCCGCGGAAGATGTAGGTCGCGCCTACCTCCGGCGTCACCGGCTCAACTGACCGCAGGACCACATAGCCGCGCCCGTTGGTCTTCGTGAGCTTGAGCGATTGTGCGCCGGAGCGCGCGCGGGAGGCGTCATACTCGAGCGTGCCCTCCGCGCCCTGCTGCAGCACAAGCTCCCAGCCGCTGGCGGTCTCGAATGAGCCGTTGGTGGCGAGATCCGGGGCCTGCTGGGCGTGGAGTGACGTGATGCAAAGAACAAGTGCGGCAAGCACGGCGTGCGTTCGTGTCACGATCATCACCTTCACGATGCGATTCTGCTCTCACCTGTAGGATTGACCCTCGACGGCTCCGCTTCCTCCGTGGAGTGCGGGCCATGCGCAGCAGGGCGCACACATCGAAAGAAGGTCGCTCAGGGGGGCGGGCTTCCCTATGATACTGCAGCGACTACTGGGAGGGGCCGCACGAGCCGCGATCGCCGGTCATCGCGGCGAGGTCGGCCCATTCTCGACCGACCCGTAGAGGGCCGACCTCGTGCAGCTTGCTTAGCAAACTGCCCTCGTGCGGCCCCTCCACCGGCAAACGGCCGCATTCCGAGATGTGGGTGACGGTGAGCCACGCGGCGTGCGACCTCAATTCCTGGAGAAGGGCCGCTCAATTGTGCGGCGAACCTGCTCCACGGCGACACACTGTCTCTGCGGGAGGACAACGTCATGCCCGACCAGCGACCGAACATCATCTTCATCAACACCGATCAGCAGCGCGGTGACTGCCTCAGTTGCGAGGGCCATCCGGTGCTGCTCACGCCAAACATGGACGGCCTGGCAGCCCAGGGCGTTCGCTTCTCGCATTTCTATGCCGGCTCCCCAAGCTGTATCGCGGTGCGTCGCTCGATGCTCTCCGGGCAGCACTGCCAGACGCACGGCATGGTCGGCTACCGGGGGAATGCTGAGTGGGAGGCCCCGCCTACTCTGCCCGGCGTACTGCGCGATGCGGGCTATCAAACGCGCCTGATCGGCCGGTCGATGCACCAGCATCCGCCGCGCAAGCGCTACGGCTTCGAGGAGATGGAGACGCAGTGCCACACCGGCGCGCATGACTACTACGAGTGGCTGGAGCAGGCCGGCCCGCAGGACAGCGGCGGCTGGTTTGGCGGCGGCGTGATGCACAATGACTACACCGCCCATCCGTGGCCGCTCGAGGAGCATCTGCATCACACGAACTGGGTGATGCAGCGCACACTCAAGTTCCTCGAGCGCCGCGACCCGTCCTGCCCCTACTTCCTCACGATCGGCTTCATCGCTCCGCATCCGCCACTGCAGCCGCCGCAGTTCTACTTCGACCGCTATCTGCGCACCGGCGTGCCTGAGCCGTTCATCGGCGACTGGGCGGAACCACCGGAGTTCGGCGGCGGGGGAGAGCATGTCGCTCCACAGCGCGTGAATCTGACGGGCGAGGCGCTGCTGAGCACCCGCGCGGCCTACTACGGCCTCATCAACCACGTTGACGACCAGCTTCGGCGCTTGCTGAACCCGGTCAAGGGCATCGGCCGCGACCTCGACCGCGACACCATCGTGGTCTTCACCAGTGACCACGGCGAGATGCTTGGCGATCACTACCTGTGGCGCAAGTCGCGGGCCTACGAGGGCTGTGCGCGCGTTCCGTTCATCGTGCGCGCGCCCGAGCAGTTCGGCCTGCAGCGTACCACCACCGTGGATGCGCCCTGCACTCACGCGGACATCATGCCGACGCTGCTGGAGATGGCGGGGGTGGATATTCCGGACACGGTGGATGGCCGCTCGCTGCTGCCGCTGATGCGCGGGGAGAGGACCGACTGGCGCGAATACGTGCACATCGAGCATGTGCCGGAGAACATGGGGCTGACGGACGGCTACGAGAAGTTCATATGGGACCCGAAAAACGGCTCGGAGCAGTTCTTCGACCTGCGCGAGGACCCGAACGAGTGCCGCAACCTGATCGCCAGTGACGCGCATGCTGAGCGAATCGCGCTCTGGCGCTCGCGTCTGATCGACGAACTGCGCGACCGCCCGGAGGGCTTGGTGCAGGATGGAAAGCTGGTGGCGGGGAGACCGTGGAACAGCGTGATTCCCGGCAGGGGGAATCTGGTGGAGTAGGGGATTGCGTCGTTGGAGAGGTCGGCACGGGGGCCGACCTCTCCAACGGCAAGGCCGCCTCCCCCTACCGCCCCGTCACTTCCTCCCACGACAGCACGTTGCAGCGCTCCGCCCAGTCCCACCAGCGCTCGCTCAGTTCGTCCACCAGCGACGGGTTCGCGTCCGCGAGGTCGTGCGTCTCCGTGCGGTCGTCGATCATGTCGTAAAGCTCCCACGGCTCCGGATGGCGCCGCACCAGCTTCCACCGGCCCATCCGCACCGCGCAATTCCCCTCGTGCTCCACGAATACCGCCTCGCGATCGAATGACTCGCCCCGTAGCGGCTTCAGCAGCGAGTAGCCCTCCAGCGCCTGCACCGGCTCCCCGTGGCGCTCAGTCGGGTACTCCGCTCCTGCCGCGTCGTAGAACGTTGCCGCAATGTCCGGCAACTGCACCGGGTCGTCGATCAGGTCGCCCCTGCGCTCAAAGCCGCGCGGCCAGTGCACGATCAGCGGCGTCGAGATCCCGCCCTCATGCACCCAGTGCTTGTACAGGCGGAAGGGCGTGTTCGAGAGGTTCGCCCATGGCACTCCGTAGCTCTGATAGGTGTTCTCAGCACCCGGCATCACGTCCGGGCGGTTGCCGAAGATGATCGGTTCACCGCAGCGCGTCAGTGCCGTAGACGACCTCCGATTGCCGTAGGTGGTCGCGATCTCCTCGGCGCAGCCGCCGTTGTCCGCGAGGAAGACGATCAGCGTGTTATCCAGCCGCCCCGTCTCCTCGAGCGCCTGCAGGATGCGCCCGATCCCCTGGTCCATGCGGTCAATCTGCGCCGCGTAGACCTCCATCCGCCGCTGCTCCCACTCGTGATGCGGCGCTTCAGCCCACGGTGGCACAGCCGCATCGCGCGCGCTCAAGTCCCACCGCTCCTCCATCAGCCCCATTGCGCGCATCCGGTCGAGGCGCTCCTCGCGCAGCGCGTCCCAGCCAGAGGCGAACCGGCCCTCATATTTCGCGATGTCCTCCGGCAGCGCGTGCAGCGGCCAGTGCGGTGCCGTGTAGGCGGTGTAGAGGAAGAGCGGCCGGTCGCTCTGCTCGCGGTCGTGCCTGCGCACGAACTCGGCGGCGTGGTCGGAGATCTCGTCGGTGAAGTAGAAGCCCTCGCCGGGGGTCTGGAGGCGCGTGTTGTTGTCATTGAGGAACTTCGGGGCGAAGTAGTTCCCCGCGCCGGTGAGCATCCCCCAGTAGCGATCGAAGCCACGCTGGCAGGGCCACGCATGAACCGGTCCGCGCGGATCCATGTTCCGCGTTACGTGCCACTTGCCGGACATGTACGTGCCGTAGCCAGCCTCGCCGAGCACCTCGGCAATAGTCGCGCAGCGGTCGTTGAGTTCGCCGCGGTAGCCATCGAAGCCCCTGTCGCTGATCATGTGGCCGACGCCGGTCTGGTGTGGGTGCAGGCCGGTGATTAACGACGCGCGGGACGGGCAGCAGCGCGCGGTGTTGTAGGCCTGCGTGAAGCGTGCGCCATCATCGGCGAGGCGATCGAGGTTGGGCGTCTCCACCTCGCCGCCGTAGCAGCCGATGTCGGAGTAGCCCATGTCGTCGTTGAGGATCAGCAGGATGTCTGGGCGGTCGGAATCGGGCATGGCGTCCCCTCCCGGGCAGGCTTTACGTCTGCTGCACTGCCCGGGAATTCGCATGCCCGCGAGCTATGACCTCTTTCGGCGGATGGGCGGGCGCCGGTCAGGTCACCAGCCCCTGGCCCCCGTCGGCGTAGATCTCGGTGCCGGTGACAGCACTCGCCGTCGCGAGGAAGAGCGCTGCCAGCGCGACCTCCTCCGGGTCGAGTTCGTTGTCCTCCTGCAGCGGCATGTCGCCGTAGGGATGCTCGATCGGTCTTTTCAGCTCCTCGGTCGCTCGCGAGGTGTCGCTGTCGCTGAGAGAGGTGGCTGTCTTCCCCGGACAGATCGCGTTGACACGTATACCGTGGACCGAAAGCTCAACTGCCAGCACTTTCGCCAGCGTCACCTGCGCGCCCTTGGAGACCGAGTAGGGCGTGGAGCCGACGTCGGTGAAGGTCCGGTTGCCGCTGGTGGAGGAGGTGACGATGATTGCCCCGCCACGTTCTTTCATGTGCGGCACGGCGTGCTTGATGGTGAGGAATGTGCCTGACAGATTCGTCCGCATGATCTTCTCCCATTCCTCGAGCTTGATCTTGTCGATGGGAGCGTTGATGCCGCCGATGCCGGCATTCGCCCACACCACGTCAAGCTGCCCCCACTCATCGATCGCCGCCTGGATGGCCGCGGCGATCTCTTCTTCGCTGCTCACGTCGCTCTTCTTCGCGATTGCCTCGCCGCCATCGCCCTTGATCTTTTGTACTTGCTCGCTCAGGCTGTCCTCATCAAGGTCCACGAGGCACACACGTGCCCCGCGCTGGGCGAAGAGCTTTGCTCCCGCCGCTCCGATGCCGGAGCCTGCACCGGTGATCAGTACCACCATCTGCTCGAAGTCCATGCCGAGCCTCCCGCACGATCAATATTCACTTCAGCTATCATAGCCGCAGCATGGCCGCGCTGCCATGATGGAACTACCGAACAACCCCGCGCGCAACTCCCTGTTTTTCATCAGAAGAGGCCCGGGACGGATCCTCATTCCGCTGATGGGCCGCGTCGCGGTGGAAATTTGCGGTTTTTCGAACCGCAGAATGGGGGCTTTCTCAGTATGAAAGGCGCTTCCCGTGCCGAACTCTTCTACTTGCGTCTATCTGCTGTTCGCGATCGTTCTGAGGAGCCTCAAAGATGACCGCTGAATGGAAGCGTCCTGACTACGGCACAGCAGGGGAAGCGGAAGGTGGTTTTGACGCCTGGTCGCTCGAGTCACGCACGGCGCTGACGGACACAGGCTCCACCAGCGTGGCGAAGCTTGAGGCTGGTGTGGCAACCATCGAGGCCCGCGTCTCCGACAATTCGACGTGGGTCGTGCTCCGGTGGCCGGAGGACGCTGCGATCGCTATCCGCTGCGGCTACTGGCCGCAGGGCAACCTTGAGCAGCAGGGGAAGATTCGCGCGAAGGACGACGAGGTGGTCCTCAGGCTCAAAGCCCCAAGTGCGAAATTCGAGACTACTGTCAGGGTGCTCGCCGAAGATACGCCGCTGGTACGGCTTACGGTGAAGGTCACGCCATCCGTCCCGCTGCTGCCCGCCTTCTGGCCGCGAGATATCTATCCGCTGGACAAGAAGAATAGCCCGGAGCAGACAACGGGGAATGTGTATGCGGCTCAGCGGGAGTCCGCGGCGGGTTTTCTTTACGCCTTGCTCGAGGAACCCGGCGAGGGAACCTTCCTGTACATGCAGAACCTCACGGCACTCAATGAGTACTGTCACCTCACCAAGACCAACCTGCAGGAGGCGGTGGGCGGCGTCTGGCCCACCATCGGCCTCTCCCTTCCCGCCGCGGCCCCCGGCTCACCTCTGCCTGCCGGTCGGGAGGTCGTGATATCGGACGCATTTGTTGGCCTCACACCGGGGATCTGTGACAATGAAGCGAGGCTTGCAGAGTGCTTCCTCGAGCACGTCGCCGCGATCTACCCGCACCTTGAGCAGCCGCAGGTGGAGCGTCATGACTGGCCGTGGCGCTCCGAACAGGCGCTCAATGAGCTTATTGAGGTGAAAAACCTCACTGTGAAGAAGTCCAGCGGCATTTATGTGCGGCCTTACCTCGATGCCGAAGTGCCCGATTCCACCGTGCAACTGGCGGTGCTGCTGCCTGCGCTGGACTACTCCGAGTGGCGAGGCGACACCGATCCTCCGGGGCTGCTTGATGAACTACGCGACGCGATGGGCGCGTTCTTCGACCGCAACATCGGGTCCATCCTGCGCTATCTTCCGGATGTCGCCGAAGAAGGGCCGGCGGTGGATGGCGATCGCGACCGCTGGAGTATCGATGCGTGGTATCTCTACCACCCACTGATGCAGCTTGCGAATTTGGCTGTCCGGGGCAACGAAGAGGAGCGAAAGTTGTTCCTCGAGTCACTGGACTTCGGGATCGATGTAGCTCACAAGTTCAAGTATGAGTGGCCTATCAACTTCAACCTGCTCAAGCTTGAGCCGATGGTGGAGGATCGGGACACGGAGGTCCCGGCAAAGCTCGGCGAGACGGACGTCCCGGGGCTTTACGCCTACACCATGCTTGATGCGTACGATCTCACCGGTGAGGAGCGCTATCTGCAGGAGGCGGAGGAGGCGCTCAAGCACCTCGACGGCCTTGGCTTCGAGATCGGCTATCAGTTCAACAATGTTGCGTGGGGGATGGCCGCCACCACTCGGCTGTGGCAGGAACGGAATGAGGACGCGCATTTCGACCGGATGCTGGTGCTGATGGCGAGTATGATCCATCACTGTCAGATCTGGGAGTCCGAGTGCGGCTATGCTCAGCACTACCCGAACTTCATGGCGGTCAACTGCCTCCACGATGCCGCATACAGCGCGGCATTCGAGGAATTTGAGATACTCCTCGCCTTCCACGAGGTCCTGCGCAGCGGCGGGGACAGCCTGCCGGATTCGGTGCGCATGCTGATAGGCGAGTACTGTCGCCATCTGCTGAACCGCGCGTGGTACTACTACCCGGACCAGTTGCCGGAGGAAGCGATTGCCACGGAGCAGCGGCAGGGACGGATAGATCGCGCGCTCTCCATGCCGCTCGAGGACCTCTACCCGGACGGCCAGCCGAACGGGCAGGTGGGGCAGGAGGTCTACGGCTGCGGCCTCGCGTTCATCCTGACCACGCGTGCGTTCGTTCATGTGCGGGAGGTAGATGCTTCCATCTACTGCGACTACCCGATACTTGACGCTCACGTGGATACCGGGCGCGCGACAGTGCAGGTGGGGGGGCATCCGTCCCGCGAATGTCGGCTCGAGTTCGTGGCGGCTGAAGATGCGGACCTGAAGGCCCAGGTGGCAATCGCACTCGCGGGCGGCAAGCAGCCTGAGCGGGTCAAATCGATCAACGATGACGGCCGCCGCTTCAACATCCCCGGCGGCAGCCACGTGATAATCTCCTGGTAGTGCGCCCCCGCGCCTGCCGCCGTCGTTGCAGTTGTGGCCCCTGTGCATCCGCGCAGGGGCCGTTGTGTGCGCGGGAGGTCCGGCGGGCCTCCGCGCCTAATCATCCCGGACGATTTCCGCGCTGTCGTGTCGTGGCGCACACATTCGTCCGCGCGTGGTTGCGTCGGTGAGATCGTGTGGCGGACCACTCTACCGGGAGGCACTGATATGTTCGACTACCGGGGAATCATCGAAGATCAGCTTGTGCAGCGCTATCTACTGATCATCCTCGCGCTGGCGCTCAGTTCAGTCGCTCTCGCCGACGTGCCACTGGTGGTCGGCGGGGAGGCCCGGGCGGTCATCATCACTCCCGACGACCCCACGCCCGTTGTGAGCTATGCCGCCGAGGAACTGGTGGCGCACGTCCAGTTGGCGACCGGCGTGACGCTTCAGGTATATCCGCGCGCGGAGGCGCCCGCGGAGCCACCGGCGCGGGTGTACCTCGGCCCGCTGTCCGAGGCCGCTGAGGCAGGGATCGACCTCGATGCGCTCGACGAAGAGGCGGCGGCTGTCCGCACGGTCGGCAACAGCCTGTTCGTCGTCGGCGATGATGGCGATGGCGACGCGCTTGATGGAAACACGCGCGCAGGCACACTCTGGGGCGTCTATGAGCTACTTGAGCGCGAACTCGGCGTGGCGTGGCTCTTCCCGGGAGAGCGTGGCATCCATGTTCCGCCCGCCGACACGCTGGTCATCGGCGACCTCGACCTGCAGTTCAAGCCGCACCTGCTGGTGCGGAGGGTTCGTCCGGGGATCATCAAGTCAGCGTCCCCGGTCACGCAGGCCTTCACCGAGGAGGGGTTGGCGGCTTACGAGCACGCCCAGCGGGTATTCCTGCGCCGCCACCGGCAGGGCTCGACCTACCCGCTCAGTTGGGGCCACTCCTTCAGTTCGTGGTGGAATCAGTACGGGCAGGAGCACCCGGAGTGGTTCCAGCTTCTTGACAACGGCAGGCGCGGGCCGCTCAACGAGACCGGCGCGTGGAATGTCTCAATGTGCGTCTCGCAGCCGAGTTTCCACGAGGAGATCATCCGCCAGTGGCAGCAGCGCCGGGCTGAGAACCCGGATCAGTGGATGAACCTGCGCATCTGCGAGAACGACTGCGGCGGCCGCTGCGTCTGCGATGCCTGCCAGGCGTGGGACCAGCCGCTGCGACCCGAGGATGAGGGCAAGCCGGTCGAGCAGCGCTCCGTCAGCAACCGCTACGCGCGCTTCTGGCGCTCGGTCTACGATCTCGCCTCGGCCGTCGATCCGGACGTAATGGTCACCACCTACGCCTACGCCAACTATCGCAAGCCGCCGACGGTGGACATCAAGCTGCATGAGAACATCCTCGTGGGCTTCGTGCCTGCCGTGAACTTCCCACTGACCGATGAGAACTGGGAGCGCGTGCACACCGAGTGGATGGGCTGGAGGGAGACCGGCGCGAGGCTCTTCCTTCGCCCGAACTCCAC
>LSQX01152035.1_pt2 | contig 35987 bp, 34 predicted proteins | sample 654561 | NCBI WGS metagenome assembly LSQX01 (sample SAMN04489861, study PRJNA283612) | anaerobic digester metagenome | isolation source: 4 biogas reactors fed with cattle manure at either 37C or 55C with and... | place: Denmark: Kongens Lyngby | collected 2014 | reverse complement strand
ATACTAATCGGTCGAGGGCTTGATCAAAGGTTTATTCTCTGTGTGCAGTTTTGAATGTGCAGTAGTATGAAAAAGTTGAATACACAATTCCGGTGGCACTAGCGAAGGGGTCACACCTGTTCCCATCCCGAACACAGAAGTTAAGCCCTTCAGCGCTGATGGTACTTGGCGGGAGACCGCCTGGGAGAGTAAGTCGCTGCCGGAGTTTTTATAACCTTCCTCAGTAGCTCAACGGTGGAGCACTCGGCTGTTAACCGAGGGGTTGCTGGTTCGAATCCAGCCTGGGGAGCCAGATTACATAGAAGGCCTGTTTGGTACATCATATACCAGACAGGCCTTTTTCATCGGGAGATCTTCCTGTTATTTAAGGTGAAAAATAGTACTAGATTAGTCCTGAATAATAATTAGGCTTCTTAGACAGATCTAAGGGACACGCTATCGAGAAGAAAAACAGTTTGTTGTGTGCCAGTTCCGCTGCTTCTATCAGTTATTCTAATTTGAAACTCTACCGTTACATTGGTGACTCCTTCAGGCACAGAAACATCAGATGTCTTTTGATGAAAATCAAATCCCGTACCAGCCAAGATATCGCTGCCATATAGGGTCTCAATATTAATTAAATCCGTTGGAGCCGTTCCATTGTAATAAACCCTTGCTCTAAAGGCAAGCTCTCTAAAGTCAACACCAGCCCTTAGAAAGTTCGTAGCATAGCTAAGAGCTAAGAAACAGCCGGGATTTACAGTGACATTCTGATATACGAGACCAAATTTATCTTCAATTTCATCAGTTACCAGTGAATTAAATGACATACTTCCAAGTCCCTCATGGGGTATTGAGGAATCACCGATTCTAATATCACCAGGGAGTTCCTCCTCTGACCAATCAGCAAAAGTATTAAATGCGCCAAATATTTCAAAACTACCGTTCTTAATTAGCTCCCTTGGTGGACAAGGAGAACATGTGACAATTTCCTTGGCACATGATCCCTGTTCTTTTTTCTTATCCCTTATAATCAACTTTATTTCTTTGTTTTCTGGTTTTAAGATCCTATTTGAAGTGCATTCATAATTCACATTAAACCCTCCTAAGAATTGTTGATTTATCTCTGTCGTTATATGTCATAGCATATGGTCTAATATATAGTATGCACATATGATAGGAAAGTGATATGAAACTAATATAACTAAAGGTTGTATAAGATAGTGTAATATAGTCCTTAAAATCGAGTGAAAGAAATAAGGAGGAGTATACCTACTCCTCCATCCTCATATTATCAACTATATTGCTATTATTAATTCTCCTTAAGGGCATGAAACCGGAGATAAGTGCGATCAATACAGTACCCGTTACTGATATTAATAGACTGTTCCAGGGGATTGTCCAGGGGAAATCCTGTATACCATCGGTAACAAAGCGATAAAGCAGGTAAGATAGTCCGGTTCCTATAATACCTCCGTAGATTGAAGCTATAATACCATAGAACAGGGCTTCTACGGATACCATTCTCTTCACACCGCTTTGCGTCATGCCTACGGCTTTTAACATGGATAGTTCTTTTTTTCTAAGAAGTAAATTGGTGCTTATGGTATTTATAATATTCAAAGATCCTATTAGGGAGATTACGGCAACAAATCCATACAGGAAGATACTTATAGTGGCGAAAGCATTTCTATCCTCTTCAGCCTGTTGAGCCCTGTCTATATAGGTATATGAGGGATGCCTGTCCACAAGATCTGTGAGATATTCCCTTAGAGTCTCCAAACTATGCCCTCTATGAGTCATTACAAGGATAGATGGGTAATAATTTGTTCCTGAAATCCTATCGTAGACTTCCTTTGTTGTTATCATAATAATGCCTTGGTTAAAGTTATATGGGTCTTCTATGGGATTCATTTCTAAGATACCCAGAACTTTTACCTTTGTATAATCAGTCTTATCATCGGAATAATCGGCTGTAATGCTGATGTCATCACCTATTTCATAATCCACAATGTCCATTATTCCTTCTCTGCCGCCTTTGTAGTCAAAAACATGAGATGTTTGTATGATCAAGACCCCATCCTCTTTATTAATGGCATCTATATCTATATTGCCTTTCTTTAGAAGCGGCTTAAATTTATCAAGGTTTTCTTCCTCATAGCCATACAAAAGGTTGTTATGGATTTCATAGAAATCCTTAGTTTTGTAATCCTTGATAAAGGGATTTGTTTTTAGAAATTCCGGATTCATCTTATTCTCTGGGACCAAGATTTGCGCACTATAGCGATGATAATAGAATACTTCCTTTACGTCAGGCAGCTCATTAAGGTCCCTATATATGGAGTCATCGAGCTCCTTTTGTCCAAGGGAGCCGTTATGCCATACCATAAAATCTCCCATTTCTTCGGAATGGGCATTGCTTGCCTTTAGCATAAAGGTCATGAAGCTGGAGAATACTATATAAAGCACAATACTTATTATCATGGAAAATACAGTGATTTTAAATCTTTTTCTATTCCTTCGTAAATTCTTATAGGCAATTTCACCTTCAATCCCTAATAGTTTACGGGTAATAGTAGATTTTTTTATCTTATCAAAGGCTTCCTTTTTAAGACTGTCGGTATTTCTGACTGCTTCCAGAGCCGGGATTTTGCCTGCCTGTTTTGCCGGTCCCAGGGCTGATAAGAACACGGTAATTGCCCCGATAACAGTACTCACTATAAATACCAGAGGTGATATTACTATGGTCAATCCCTCTAAAAGATCAAAGTTTAATTTATCAACAAAATACATTACTACTTGCATGGCAAGAACACCGGAGACAAGACCTGTTGGGATACCTATAAGGCTCAGTATCCAGGCCTCCTTTAATACTATATTTCTTATCTGGGTTGGGGAGGCCCCTACACAGCGAAGGATGCCAAACTGGGATATTCGCTCCAACACGGATATATGAAAAGCATTGTATATAACGGCTACTGTGGATACTATAATCAAAATTATTATAAATATAAGTATAGCTATCAGGCTATTGTTTAAATCCATGTCCAGGCTTTGAGCCGATAGCCTTAACAATCTTTCATTATACTTTATATTATAATCAACCTGATTATTATCGCCTTCATAGCGATATAGATCCAAGTTTTCTGCTATTTTCCTGGTTCTATTATGGATATCCTTTACAGAGTCCATCTTTACATAAACACCATATTCCATATCCCGTGATAAGCTATTACTATCTAAAAAGGTGACACCTGTGGTTATATATTGACCTACCCATACAAATTTGGGGTCAAAGAACCCAACTATGGTATATTTTCTTGTATCCTTCTCCTGAAAAACTTCATTTTCCAACCAGCCATCCGGAGGAAGTTCATTGCCTGCCTCATCTACTCTGATTCCAATAGGAAGGGTGATAAGGTCTCCTATTTTAGGTCTGTTAGGCAAATAGTCTGGCACCCAATACTCTAAAATAATTTCACCGTCATTTTCAGGTAGACGACCTTCTTTTAAGGTAATAGGTAAGATGTCAAAGGCATCTTTATCATATCCTTTTATATCAACATATCGATAAGGAGGACTCTCTGGGGTTTGTTGCCGTTCATCATTAGTTATTTGGGAGAGGATGCCTGTTCCAATGTTGCTGGTGAGGGCTGAGTTTTCGACGCCCACATAATTTCTGATATTATTTATTTTATCATTGGGCGTATTTTGGAAGATAGCATGGTAATCTCCGTTTCTTTCTATTTCATTTCTTATCATCATATCCCTGGCACTTATTACCATTGTACCGATAGAGGTGATAAGGGCAACGGATAAAATTATGCCTATTACAGTTAAAAGGGTACGCTTTTTTTGTCTCTTTAAATATCTGTATGTTATTTCAGCATAGCTCTTCATAAGGCCATCACCTCATCTTTGGATACTATGCCGTCCTCTATTGTTATTACCCTGTCAGCCTGGGAAGCAATATCCACATCATGAGTTATTACCATAAGAGTTTGATTGTATCTTTTTACAGAAATCTTTAAAAGATCTATTATCTCCTTGCTATTTTTGCTATCCAGGTTACCGGTAGGCTCATCAGCCAGTATAATGGAAGGCTTATAGGCCAGGGCTCTTCCTATGGAAACCCTTTGTTGCTGACCGCCGGACAGTTCTGAAGGCAGATGGTTTTTTCTGTCCTGTAACCCCAATAGATCAAGCAGCTCATTTATGTAGGCTTTATCTGGTTTTTTATTATCCAACAAAATAGGAAGCAATATATTCTCTTCTGTAGTGAGTACAGGGACCAGGTTGTAGAATTGGAATACAAAACCTACTTTTCTTCTGCGAAAGATAGCTAATTGTTTTTCATTTAGGTTATAAATATCAATATCATCTACAAACACCTTGCCGGAAGTTGGTTTATCTACTCCTCCTATAAGGTGGAGAAGGGTGCTTTTACCTGAACCACTGGGACCTACGACAGCTATAAACTCTCCTTTGTTAACGGATAAGGTTGCATTTTTTAGGGCATCGACCCTGGTATCGCGGCTTCCATAGCTTTTACATAGATTTTCTGTTCTTAATATCTCCACATATAATTCCTCCAAAATATATTATTTGTTTCGAGCTATTCCATTTTTCCTGTGATTATATAGAAGCCCGCATTGTCCGGGGATATTTCAATATCGTCTAATCCCTTGGGGATATCTAACTTGCCATTGCGTGGGCATTGCCTGGATACAACATATCCATTGACAGCATAATAAACATCCTCCTCCAGAGAATAGATATACTCCTCTAAAGTCCAGCGATTCTTATAGATGATCTCTGCATGGGGTTTCCCCACATACCTTATGTGCCAGGGCTCATATCCGATTCCTGTAATATGCCTTTTGAGAAAGGGATATCTGATAATAAATCCATGTTTCCAACTATTATGGTGTATCCATTTGCCGGCATCAGTGTCGATAAACTCCCTTTGTGCCTTTTTGTTTACATACAGGTCCAGAGCCAAACCGGTTTGATGCTCACTGGTATTGACAGGAACTGCAATTCCTGGGTTTTCTTTATGTATTCTTTCCTGATCCTCTGCTGATCTATAGGTGCTTGCAATGTATACCTTTTCATCAGTATTTTGTTTTACATCATGTAGGAGATTTTCCAGGTCATCTATTATATTCTCATCAACCAACAGTGAGGTATCCCTGAAATTGACCAGGTTAAAGTCCAAATCATCATCAATTCTATGTTTCCTATTGATGAGGGATAGAGAATTTGTAGTTTTAACATTGGTGCTGAGTGACGACAGCTCATCGAGAGGAATGCTTTCTATATCCTGGCTATGGTATTCCAGGACCTCCAATAGGACACCTTCTCTCTCGTGAAAGAGGGTATCCATTAATCCAAACACCCAATCGTTTCTAAAATTTACAGTATAGAGGGTAAGCCCAATAAAAGCAGTAATGATTAGAAAGATTATCGGCTTTCGCAATTTAAACCTGGATGTTTTCTCTTGTGTTTTCATAAAAATTCACTCCCAGAAAAAGACTAGATTGTTTTAGGCAAATTATTAGTGCCGCCAGGAGTGATTATAAAATATAAACCTTACATAAAAGTGAATATAAATCTTACATTATTCTGATTCTTTTCTTGTATTTTTAAGTTTAAATTTGAAGTTGTCCAAAAATAGAAATATATCAAGAAGGATTAGAAGAAAAACTGTGCAAACATTTCCAAAAATATTTGACTATAATTAAAGGATTTATGCTTGATTTTGTATAATAAAAGTATATATAAGCTATAAACAAATAAAATCAAGAAAGGATGGTAAAATCATGATAGGTATTCAAGAAGCCTGGAACAACATTGTTTTAGCCTTACCCAGTATTTTGAAAGCCATTGTGTTTCTCTTAATTGCTTGGGGTGCAGCTTCCCTAGTTCGAGCCTTGGTTATCAAAGGGCTGACTAAGATCAGATTTGGCAGGAAAATCCGAGGTGCCGAAGAAAGTGTGGATGAGCAGCGTGAGAACAGAATCAAAAGTATTGGGCAACTGTTGTATTTACTAGTTTTTGTATTGTTTATACCCAGTATTCTGGATGCACTGAATATGGAATCCATTTCAATACCGATATCTAATATGATGCAAAACCTACTGGCCTTTATACCCAACATTATTGGAGCCCTTATCATATTGTTTATTGGTTTTTTTGTAGCTAAAATCATCAGGGACATCGCATATAACTTTTTAAGCACTTTAAATATCGATAAGTGGTATGATAAACTAGCCATCGAGTCTGAAAAGGGTACTACAGCTGAAAGGCAGACTACTCTGTCACGGATATTGTCCAATGTACTCTATGGTATAATACTGATACCCGTTATAACTATGGCTTTGGAAACTCTCCAGATAGAGACGCTGACAATGCCCATAGTATCAATGCTTAACAGTATAATAACCATGGTACCCAATATTTTTGTGGCGATTATCTTAATACTTATAGGGTACTATATAGCAAAGTATGTTGGTCAGATCTTAACAGCCCTACTCAATCGGATTGGTATTCACAAAATTTACTCCTGGACCGAAAAGAATTCAGAAACCAATATACCGCGGATTGATCTGGCTCTGGTAATTGGGAATATTGTTAGAGCTATTATCATGCTGTTTATTACCGTTGAGGCTCTCAATGTGCTAAAGCTGGAGGTATTGAATAATATAGGCACTGCCATAATACTCTACATCCCATTATTGGTAAGCGGTCTGTTAATAATAATATTGGGAACCCTTGCCGGGTACTTTGTTGAAAGTATTATTGTGAAGCATGTTAATAGCCCGATATCAGGCAAGATAGCAAAATATATTATTATAGTCTTTGCGATTTTTATGACCTTGGAGCAGATTAAATTTGCATCGACCATAGTAAATACGGCCTTCTTATTGGTCCTGGGCTCACTGGCTGTTGCTTTTGCCGTAGCTTTTGGTATAGGCGGCAGAGATTTTGCCAGAAGACAGCTGGATAAGCTTGATAGGAGTATCGATGTTCAGGATGACAAGGATTAAGTTTAGTGCCAGGTGTTATCTGGTATATAAGGGGCTGTTGCAGAATAAGCCCTGGATCAGAATGCAGATGGGAATCATGTTTTTGATTTCCATCTGTTTTTTTATCATTTTTGAAATAAGCTGTTAAATGGTGGTTTGATTCGCAGGAATAAGGTTGAAAATCTCCATAATCGGTGTTAAAATGTACAAAATTGGTCACCAAGCTTAGAGAGGGGAAGATCGGGTTGGCAATCATCAAAGTAGGTCTATTGGGCTTAGGCAATGTAGGCAGTGGGGTTGTAAATATTTTCAGTGAGAACACGGAGAAAATCAGAGAGTATATAGGGACCGAAATCCAAGTCGAAAAGGTTTTGGTCAGGGATATAAATAAACCCAGGCTGGCTGAATTGGATCAGCGGATACTGACAACCGATCCCCGGGATATCCTGGATAATCCGGATATAGATATAGTTGTAGAGCTGATGGGGGGAATAGAGCCTGCATTTACTTATATAAAGCAGGCCATGGAGAACCGCAAACATGTAGTCACTGCCAACAAAGCCGTTATGGCAACACATTGCAAAGAACTGTTCGAAACGGCAAAGGCCAACGATGTAGAGATTCGATTTGAAGGTAGTGTAGGCGGGGGCATCCCCTTAATCGATACCATAACCACCAAACTTGCAGGTAACAGGATCGACGGGCTGGTGGGCATTATAAACGGAACTACGAATTATATCCTGACCCGTATGAGCAGGGAGGGTATGAGCTTTGAAGAGGCCTTAAAAAAGGCCCAGGAAAAGGGATATGCGGAGGCTGACCCGTCGTCGGATATAGAGGGGCAGGATGCAGCCTATAAGCTTGCAATATTGGCCGCAACCGCTTTTGGCATGTATATAGACCCCAACGATATACCCTGTGAAGGGATCACAAAGATCACAGAGGCGGAGACCCGTTATGCCGCAGAATTAGGCTATGCCGTCAAGCTATTGGCCACTGCCAGGAACAAGGGAGGAGACCTGGAAATACACGTTCATCCTGCCATCATACCTGACAGCCATCCCCTTGCAGGAGTTAATAATGAGTTTAACGCCCTACTCATAGAGGGTAATGCCGTAGGGGAATTGATGCTGTATGGAAAAGGAGCCGGCTCCCTTCCCACCGGTAGCGCTGTGGTCGGCGATATCCTGGATATAATCAGGATGATGAGACAATCGGCCAAGACCGGTAGCAGCCTTGCCGCTGGCAGGAATAATTTAAACCTTGTGGGTGAGGACACCGGGTCTTACTATATCCGTATAACGGTGGTGGATAAGCCGGGAGTTTTAGGAGTGATTACAACTACCCTGGGGAAACACGGAATAAGCATTGCCTCTGTGTCCCAGCGAAGTTTGGGTGAAAGGCTCGTTCCGGTTATATTCATAACCCATGAAGTCGAAAGGCAAAAGCTGGATAAGGGGTTGGCCGAGCTGAGGAACTATAGTGACGTTGTAAAGGAAGTGGCCTGCATCCTTAGGGTAGAGAGCTATTGAAACACCCTTTCACCTTGAGTTTATCTTACTGAAACCGACATAAGAGACAGCGGAAATCCTTTGCTTTTTAGACGAAAGTAAAGGATTTTGTTTTTGTTTCTAGAATAAATATAACAGATGCATTGCATTTGTCGACCGTGTTTTAATGAAAAGAGAAAGGGTGTGTGGATATGGCTTTAATAATGGCCCATAGGGGTGCTTCAGGCTATGCTCCTGAAAACACCATGGCGGCCTTCGAAAAGGCTCTGGAAATGGGCACGGAGGGCATTGAACTTGATGTTCATATGACTGCAGATGGAGAAATAGTGGTCATTCACGATCATACCGTTGACCGTACCAGCGATGGAAAGGGTATGGTAGGGGCCTTAACCCTGGAGGAGATAAGGGAATTCGATTTTGGTTCCTGGTTCGATCCCAAGTTTAAGGGGCAAAGTATTCCAACCTTGAGGGATGTATTTGAATTACTGGAAGATTGGGAAGGGCTGTTGAATATTGAGGTCAAAAGCGGACCCATCTTCTATCCGGGTATAGAAGAAAAACTCGTGGATATGGTAAAGAGATCCAATTTCCGAGGCAGGATAATCTTTTCTTCCTTCAATCACTACAGCCTACGGGATATTAAGGCTTTGGATCCTGCCATGGAAATTGGGCTATTGTATATGGCAGGTCTGGTGGAACCCTGGAAATATGCAAGGGATTTAAATGCACAGGCCCTCCATCCGCTCTATTACAATGTAGTGCCCGAACTGGTGGCAGGCTGCAAAGAGAATGGAATAAAACTAAATCCCTTTACCATAAATGAGGAAAAGGAAATGGAAATGGTAATGAGGGCAGGGGTAGATGGCCTTATAACGGATTATCCCGACAGAGCCCTCAATGTTAGGAAAAGAATAAGCGGCTAAAGGGGGATATTTCCGTGAAGTCGAAATCTATGAAATTGGATTACAAAAAGACCTTTATTCTGGGGTTGGGCTTCTTTTCCGCCAGCATAATTTGGCCCATTTACAACAATTACGTCCCCATAATGCTTGAATCCTACATAAAAAGCGGGACATTCATCGGGGCCATAATGACTATAGATAATATCTTCGCTGTTGTTTTTCAGCCCCTATTTGGGGCTCTGAGTGACAGGACCAATACCAGGTTCGGCAGGCGCATGCCTTTCCTCCTGATTGGGGTTCCCCTGGCGGCGATATTCTGCTCCCTGATACCCTGGTCAAACTCTCTTTTTACCCTTATGTTATTTATCATTATTATGAATTTTTCCATGAGCATATACAGGGCTCCCACGGTTGCCCTGATGCCGGATGTGACCCCCAGTCCCTTGCGGAGTAAGGCAAACGGCGTTATTAATTTTATGGGGGGATTTGCAGCCGTAATAGCCTATGGACTGGGCGGCCTTCTCTATAAAGTGAACACAGGATATCCTTTCTATATGGCCTCTATAGTGATGATGCTTGCCCTGGCGATCCTTTATACCTTTATCAGAGAACCTGAAAATATAAAGGCAGAAGAAAAGGAAAAGGAGATAAAGAAAGATGTGGGCAAGAACAGGAGCCTTATCTTTATGCTCCTTGCCATATTCTTTTGGTTTACGGGCTTTAATGCCGTGGAAACCTTCTTTTCCCTGTACGGCCAGCATATCCTGGGTATAGAGCCGGGGACATCCTCCATAGTGCTGACCTCCTTCTCACTGGCATTTCTTGTTTTTGCCATACCTGCCGGATTTGTTGCGGGCAAGCTGGGCAGGAAAAGGACTATACTTGTTGGAATAATAGGTGCCCTTGCGGTTTTTGTTCCCCTTATCTTCATTAGGAACACCCTCATTATCCCTATTATTCTGGTGACCGGAGGTCTATTCTGGGCACTTATCAATATCAATTCCTATCCCATGATAGTTGAAATGGCACCGAAAGGCCTGACCGGTGCCTATACAGGATATTACTATTTCTTCTCATCGACCGCAGCCATTGTAAGCCCTATACTGTTCGGTTGGATAAAGGATTTGGTTGGCAGCTATAAACCCTTGTTCGTCTATGCCAGCATGGGCTTTGTGCTTGCGTTCTTATGTATGCTTTTTGTTAAGCACGGTGATGTAAAGGATCTGGATCAGGAAAAGGTGGAAGCTGCAGAATTGGAATTTGGCTCCTGATTGCTTTGGTGGAATAGTAATAGTAATTAACAAGAGAGGGCAGGATTATGATGGAAATCATACCCTGTCCTTTTTTATGCATATGATATGTGAAAAATGACTATAGGGTACATATACCTTATTCACTTAAATGACTGGAGATAGGGTTGAGGATGGGTTTTGCAATACAATTCTGTAACAGTTCAAGAACTGAAACATAGAATATATCAAGGTCAATATATGGATGGCCAAGAGTAAAAATCTAATCAGCTATCCATGGAATCAACCAAGCCCTTATATTAATACCGGATATGGTTGTAGATTTGGCTGACTAAAGGAATTGGAGGTATCCAGATGTACAATGATGAAATTTATTCCGTAAGGTATGGTTTTGATCCTATTTATAACCAGGGAACCGGCTATGATTATTATAGCGGAGTGCCGGAGCCGCATTATCCCTATCCCATGCCCTGTCCTGAATACCCATCAGTGCCCGCACCGCCTGTTCAACCGGCACCGCCCATGATGCCCTTAACCCCCATGATGCCGATGCATCCCGTAGATCCATGGTCGGGGATGAAGATGCATTGCCTGATCCAGCTTAAGAATATCCTAGAAAAAGCCATGGATAAGAAGGTGGCATTGACTATAGAAGGTGCCAGGGGTAACTTTGATTGTGTTCGGATAATCAGCGTTGACGAGTGTAAGGTTGTGGTTGAGACAAAGAATGGGGTTTGCATAATTTCCCTTAGAGAAATAACGGCGGTCTGCATGACCAGGGAAGTGGCCGATGAAATCTTCGAGGATTAGGATAGGAACCTTTGGCTACTTAAGATGGAGTCTTGATATAAGTAAATCACCGGGTTCTAGATTATAGGCATCGCAGTGGCGGTGCTTTTTTCTGTCATAATTGCTGCCACTGGCCTTGGTATGCTATAATGGGCTATATATTTAATAAGTGATTAAATACATAACGGTTAGGGGATGCATTCTATGCATAGGGAAATTGTAAAATCTGTCAAAGGAGACCGTATGTCAGTGTTGGGCCTGTCCTTGGGACTGACGGTGCTATTGGTTGTCATAGTTGGAATTGCCAACTTCATATATAACAGATTTGAAATAAGCTACAGCGGGTATATCGCATTTCTATTGTACATACTTGTGGGTATATATGTATATCGAAGGAGAATATTGGAGTATAGTTATACTCTAAAAGGGAACATATTGGTCTTTGAAAGCCTGGTAGGCAAGCGAAGCCGTGAGATTGCCAGGGTTTCCCTCGACAGGATTTTATATTTTTGTCCCCTGGCCCATGAACGAAGGGACAAGAATACCAGGTATAGGAGTCATTTTATTGCCTTTGGCAGGTATTCTCCCGACAACTATGTACTAGCCTTTGAAAAAGACGATAGGATTCATAGAATAGTCTTTAAACCAAGCCGGAAACTTGTCGATTTAATTAAAGATTCATAGGTACTTGCACTTTATAGCCTTATCCGGAATAAAATAGTAAAAGCCGGCAATCCTTTAGATAATCAAGAAAGTATTAGGATAAGGCGGTGCAAGGATGATCCGAATAATTGAATGTTGTGTGTGCAAGAGAATGACCAGGGCCAATCTCCTTCTATGGGACACCAATATATGTCTTGAATGTGAACAGAAGATCATAGATCTTGACAGCGATCATGAGGATTACCTGGTGTTAAAAGAGGGGATAAAGAGGATATTGCGGTATAATCAGCCGGTATCCGGGCCATGATATGCACTTTGGGCTGGGCTGGAAAATCTCAATGGTAAATGGTATGGATGATGGACTTTCTTGTATAGGAGTGGATAAGGATGAGGGGTTATTTTATTACCTTTGAGGGTCCTGATGGGGCGGGCAAGACCACACAGATAGACCTGTTAAGTAAGTATTTGTTGGACAAGGGCCTGAATGTAGTAGTCACCCGTGAGCCGGGAGGGACGCCCATCAGTGAGGCCATAAGGGGGATTATCCTGGATACGAATCATAGTGAAATGGATCCTGTTACAGAGATGTATCTTTACGCCGCATCCCGAGCCCAGCATGTAAGTCAACTGATAGCTCCTGCCCTAAGACAGGGTAAGATAGTGCTCTGCGATAGATTTGTTGATTCCAGCATAGCCTACCAGGGGGCTGGTCGGGGACTGGGTATGAAGATGGTAGAGGAGATCAACAGTGCTGCTCTTCAGGGTGTCATGCCTGATATAACCCTGTTTTTTGATATTGACCCGGAAAAAGGGCTGACCAGGGGGCGTAATCGTGATCGCAGGGCGGACAGGTTGGAACTGGAAGGCATTGGATTTCACAGGGATGTGTATGAGGCCTTTTGCAGATTATGTCATATGTATCCTGAAAGGTTCAGGCGTATCAATGCCGATGGAGATATAATGGAGATCCATCGTCAGATAATTAACTTAATTGAGCAATTGCCTAAGTATGGAAAATAGGATATAATAAATATAGAAGTATAGAATAAAAATTTCGGTTTAGCGTCACAAGAATTGAAAGGAGGTATTTCCGGTGAAATTAATAATTGCCGTAGTTCAGGATGAAGATTCCCAGAAGCTTATTTCGAGACTTATGAAGGCAGGGTATGGAGTTACCAAGCTGGCAACGACAGGAGGATTCCTGAGAGCGGGAAACACGACACTGCTCATAGGGGTAGATAACGAGAGGCTGGAAAATGCCATGGGAATAATCGAGAATGTATGCAAGAGCCGCAAGCAGGTAGCTACATCGCCAACACCAATGGCAGGTGCAACCGGTATGTACGTTCCTTATCCCGTTGAGGTAACGGTGGGGGGCGCTACAGTTTTTGTAGTGAACGTTGAGGAGTTCAGAAAAATATGAGAGTAGAAAATCTTGGCAGCCGCCCCGACGAGGGCCAAAGGGCCGGAGGGGCAAGGGGTGCCATGGGACAAAACGTATTAGGCTCCCATGCCAAATCCTTTGACAGCTTCCTGAACGACAGCCAATACAGATCCATGAATGAAGAGCTGGCTTCAATGATGGAAGACATCAAAAGACAGGGGGAGAGTCTGGCCAACAGGACGAATCTTGGCGAGCTTTTACGGTATAAAAGGATGGTCTCCCAGTTCTTGGATATATCCGTAAACAAGATGCTGAAACTAAGAAAAAAGGATTATATCGATGGGAGTGGAAGGCACCACATATACGCTGTGGTACAAAAGGTGGATCAAAATCTAGAAGCCCTGACCCAGGAGGTATTGAGTACCCAGAGGGATCAGCTGGTGGTGCTCAGTTATATAGATGATATTCGGGGGCTTTTAATGGATTTGATTCTCTAATACAGGGAGAGAAGAGATGAATAGCAACCATATTATTGGACAATCCACCCTTATCAAGGGCCTCAAGGCCATAGTTGATAGCGGCAGGGTTGTTCATTCTTATATATTTACAGGTCCTGAGGGCGTTGGCAAGAAGACCATATCCGATTTCTTTGCTAAAATGCTTCTCTGCACCGATCAGGATAAGCCATGCAATCAATGTAAATCATGCCGTCAATTTGAATCAGGAAACCAACCGGACTTGATCCGGCTAAAAAGTGAAAAGGGAGTTATAAGGGTTGATGCCATAAGGGATCTAAGAAAGGATATAGGCATTAAGCCCTACCAGGGCTCAAGAAAGGTATACATCATAGAAGATGGAGAAACTATGAACCAACATGCACAGAATGCTTTTTTAAAAACCCTGGAGGAACCCCCGGAACACGCTGTCATAATGATATTGGCCAACAATCTGACCGGCCTGTTTCCCACCATCATATCCAGATGCCAGCAGATTAGGATACCAAGCTTATCTACCAATGAGGTGGCACAGATCATTGAAAGAAAAACACAGATGACCAGGGAAGAATCCCTTGTTTTTGGGAAGTTATCACAAGGGATTCCGGGCATAGGTCTTAAGCTGGCCAAATCCGATCAATACCGGCAATTGAGGGGGGAAGCTCTGTCGATACTGAATAAACTGGCAAACAGTACCTTGGTGGAAGCCATGGGTTATATAGATTTCTTTATGGATCATAAGGATGATACTGATGAAATATTGGACATCATGGAGCTTTGGTTTAGAGATGTCCTGGTACTAAAACAGGGTGGTTGCAGGGATGTGATAATTAACATGGATAAAATATCCCGGCTGGAGTCCCTGGCAAAGAACTTTACAATCCCTGCTATACAGGGTATCATAGAAAATATAGAAGATAGCAAAAAGATGCTAAAATCCCATGCAAACTTTCAATTGACAATTGAAAATATGCTGATGAAAATTCAAGGAAGTGGTAAGCATGCAGGAGGTAGTAGGAGTACGGTTTAAAAAAGCCGGTAAAATATATTATTTTAGCCCTGATAATATAGAGTTGGTTAAAGGACAGTGTGCTATAGTTGAAACCTCCAGGGGTATTGAATACGGAGAGGTTGTAGTAGGTCCTAAACTTGTTCCTGAAGAGGACATTGTATCCCCCTTAAAGAAGGTCATCAGGCGGGCTACAGAGGAAGACGCTCAAAAAGTAAGGGAAAACAAGGCAAAAGAGAAGGAAGCCTTTGATATATGTGGAGAAAAGATAGAAGAACACAAACTGCCTATGAAGCTGGTGGATGTGGAATACACCTTTGACAACAGCAAGGTCATTTTCTATTTTACCGCAGACGGCAGGGTGGATTTCAGGGAGCTGGTTAAGGATCTGGCTTCCATCTTCAGAACTCGGATAGAGCTGAGGCAGATAGGGGTAAGGGATGAAGCCAAGATGATAGGAGGATTAGGTCCCTGTGGAAGGCCCTTATGCTGCAAGAGTTTTTTAGGTGAATTTGAGCCGGTATCTATAAAGATGGCCAAGGAACAGAATTTATCCCTGAACCCTACCAAAATATCGGGTATATGTGGCCGACTCATGTGCTGCTTAAAGTATGAGCAGAGCCATTATGAAGAGGTAAGAGAACATATGCCCAGGTTGAACAGTGAGATCATTACTCCCCAGGGGCCGGGGATGGTAATTAGTACCAATGCCCTTACCGGAGTTGTCAAAGCAAAGGTGATTCAAAGCGATGGAACACCGGCTGTTCTTGATTTTAGCTTTGATGAGATAAAGCGGTTAGACGGGAAAAATCAAGGGGATTATGAAAACGATTTAGGGGAATTGGATGACGAATTAGCCCCCTTGCTGGACGAATAGCAAGTTGGAACACCGTATGTTAAAAATTTGGTAAAAAGTCTTGATTTTTTGGGACAGGGTGATAGAATAGTAGAGGTGTTATTTGTGGCACTTTATGTTAGGGGTTCTAAGGCGAGGAGGTGACTTAATATGGCTTATTTTATCAATGATGAGTGTATTGCATGTGGGGCTTGTGAAGCAGAATGCCCGACAGAAGCTATATCACCGGGGGACATCTATGTAATTGATGCGGATCTATGCATTGATTGTGGGGCTTGCAACGATGTTTGTCCAGTGGATGCGCCCCAGCCGGCATAATACATAGGGACTTATAGATCTACTTTGCGGATAAGCTGTTAACAAATTAACGTTAGCAGCTTTTCTTTTTTCTTTTCCCCAAAATGTCACTTGATTTAATTCCTTGTACCGGTCCCTTCAATTCTATAGTAATTAAGTCCTATATTATAAGGAAAATGCATTATTTCGTATTTTGGGCAGGAATTCGTAAAAAAATATCGAATGAATTATAGTACAACTAATATTATGTATAGTAGAATATTCTATAGATAAAGGGTGGTTTAAATGTTTAGGAGGTTCCTGGCTGTTTTAGTAGGCATCATGGTTTGCATTAACCTGTTATGGGTTCCGCCGATACAGGGGGCAGGTGATAATAGTCTGATCCGGGTGAAACTGGCATCTATGGGTTCACCCAAGAGCGTAAATGTCTATGTGGACGGTAACTATGGGATACCCCAAATTGATAAGAACAACCTTCTGACCAAGGGAAACTATACCGTACGCATCGAATCGGGAAAACTGGTACTGGACGATAAAACCGGTTCTAAAACTGTATCTACAACTCTGGGAAGCGGCTTTACCTTTAAACGATACCAGGGAGCAGATCCCAATTACATCAAGATAGGAAGTTATAACTACAAAGGGGATATGCAGATACGTTTAAACGGTAGTTCCATAGAGCTTATAAATCATGTTCACCTGGAAACCTATCTCTATGGGGTAGTCCCCTACGAAGTCAGCAACAGTTGGCCAATTGAAGTACAAAAAGCCCAGGCCGTGGCAGCTCGTACATATGCAATGGGAAATAGAAAACCCAATTCAGCCTATGATTTGGTAGATACAACCCTTGATCAGATGTATAGGGGTTATAAGGCCAGCTATAAAAATTCAATAAAAGCTGTTGACGATACCTTCGGGAAGGTACTGAAATATGGTAGCGGCTATGCCGGCACTTTCTATTCTGCCACCAATGGCGGTATGATCGAGTCCGCAAAAAACCTATGGGGGACGAACTTGGACTATAGTCAGGTAAAGGAAGATCCCTATGATTTGAGAAACGAAAGTAATCCCTATCGCAGCTGGACCGTGACCTACAAGAAAAAGCCTGTTGATTCCGGTCTCCTGTCCAGATTGAAATTTCAAGATGCCCTGAAGAACAAGGGCCTGAAAGAGTCGGACATAGAGAACCTCGAGATAAAGGAATTTAGCTTTGACTATAATAGCAGCACCAGGGCCGATAAGGGTAAAATCGTCCTGTCAATGAACAAAAAGCAGGATTCTCCTGAGGGTGAAACACCTCCGGAAGAGGTAGAGCCACCTGAGGAGATACTCATTACCATCAACCTTTCCAAGGGGAATATCCGCTCTATCCTTGATTTAAGGAGTCTCCTGTTTAAAGTAGAGGATAAAGAGGACAGCTTTGTCTTTAAGGGCAGCGGTTGGGGCCATGGGATAGGCATGAGCCAATATGGTGCCCAGCAGATGGCCAAGGAAGGAAAGAGTTATAAGGAAATCCTCAGCTTCTATTATCCCGGTACCAAGTTGACGGATCTTGGCATTCCATCAGATAGGGGAGGAGATCCAAGGCCGGATCCCGAGCCGGAGACAAAACCAGATCCTAAACCTGAAACAAAACCCGATCCCAAACCCGAGGATCAATCCAAGCAACAATTTGGCAGGGTTAATGTATCTTCCAGCCTCAACGTAAGGCAGGGTGCAGGAACAGGTTATAAGAAAATAGGAAGCCTATACAAGGGTGATAGGGTAGAAATTCTGGATCGAAGTGGTGCCTGGTACAAGATTAAAAAGGGCAGCCTGCAGGGATATGTCCATGGAGACTACATTGTATTGGAAGATACCGGACAATCATCTCCGCCACCTACCTCAGGACAGGATCCAAAACCGGGCAAAACAGATCCGGCACCACCGCCCTCGGATGACAGGCGCTATGGAATAGTGACGGCATCGTCTCTCAACGTTAGGAGTGGTCCCAGCACAAAAAATCATATTGTGGGTATGGTAGTCAAAGGAACAAAGCTTACGATATTGGGTACTCAGGGATCTTGGTATAGAATAAGCTTAAACGGCAAGGATGGCTATGTACATGGCAATTATGTAAAACTCGAGACTTCGAAGAATGAGACAACACCGCCACCAGCTAATACTGTAATAGGGAAGGCTACGGTAACGGCGTCCAGCCTGAACGTAAGGAATGGAGCCGGTACCAGCCACAAGAAAATAGGCAGTCTGACCAAGGGTAAACAGGTGGAACTGCTGGAAAAGACAGGCTCCTGGTATAAGATAAAGTATGGAAGCGGTACGGGCTATGTCCATGGGAACTATTTAAAGCTTAACAGCTCAGGTACCACAAATCCGACACCCCCATCAACACCACCGTCCAATAATACTGTAATAGGAAGGGCCACGGTAACAGCGTCCAGCCTGAACGTAAGGAGCGGAGCCGGTACCAGCAACAAGAAAATAGGTAGTCTGGCCAAGGGTAAACAGGTGGAACTACTGGAAAAGACAGGCTCCTGGTATAAGATAAAGTACGGCAACGGTACGGGCTATGTCGATGGGAAATACCTAAAGCTGACATCAGACAGTGAGACCAGCAGAGGAACAGAACAGCGTACGGGAACTGTAACCGCGTCGTCTCTGAATGTACGAACCGGTCCAGGAACAAAATACTCCAGAGTGGGACTTTTGTATCGCGGAGCCAAGGTGTCAATTACAGGTGAAAGCGGTTCCTGGTACAAGATCAAGAGTGGTTCACTAAGCGGTTATGTATCAAAATCCTACATCAAGTGATAAAGAAAGAACTGCAATAAAAAAGGGCTTCTGCGATTTACCTACCGCAGAAGCCTTTACTGTTTCTTGTACTTATTCTGTAACTTTATTATACAAAAAATCATGCAACTGTTTAGTGTTGGCATCCAGATCCGGCACATATACTGCCATACCCCTTATGGTCTGGCTTTTATAGGTATCTTTGGCCGGCACTCTGTACTGGTAAATCTTTTTATCCTTCATGGTCAGTACCGTAGTCCCTAGGCTTATAATATCCGATGCAGGTATATTGGTGTCGGTATAGGGAATGAGTGAGGCCACCAGGTTAGGTAGCTTCATTGGATTTATGGATTTCATCTGGTTAAAGATTTGAGTCATAACCCTTCTCTGTCTTTCGGTACGTTCCGAGTCACCGTCCCCTACCTTTCTTATTCTGGAATAGGCTACGGCCTGCTTACCGTCCAGGGTTTGGACGCCCGCCTCGGTTAATTGAGGGGATGTCCTATTTTGCTTATCCAATTTATTGAGCTCGTTTATGACAGAATTGATATATTTGATCTCCTTCTGCTTAACGTCTATTTCAACACCACCTATAGCGTTTATGATCTCTTCCAAGCCAAAAAAGTCTACACTCACATAACGGGTTATGTTCAGGTTGAAATTCTGGTTAATAGTTTTCATGGCCAGCATAGGACCTCCAAAGGAATAAGCGGCATTGATTCTGTTGTCCTTCCTGTCAGGTATGGAAACATAGAGGTCCCTCATAATGGAGGACAGCTTCAGTTGGCCGTTTTTCTTGTCCACAGTAGCTATCATTATGGCGTCCGAGCGACCGTTCTCATTGCGGTTGCGCCTGTCAGTCCCCAGTAAAAGGATATTTATGGTCCCGGTGTCTTCCTCTATAGGGGCACTCTCCGGTATACCAAAATCTCCGGGATTCTCATCCCATATAATTGGACTATTATCCATGTCAGACAGTGCACCTATAATCTTGTATATATAACCCCCAATTCCCACTAGGATAATCAGCAATACAGCCAATACCCCCACTAACACCTTTTTCATAACAATTCCTCCATCTAGTTCGCCTTGTAGTCTTTAACTAATCCTCATTATTCAAACAGTTCAGACGAAATTATACCCGCTACTTATAGAAGTAGGGGCTTCATCCATCTCGTTATATTATTCTATAAAAACCTACACCCGTCAATAGATTGTAATAGTCTTAATAATAATATAATAATATGCAGTATATGAGTTAAGAACTTGTACTGGTTCATCAGTATATTGCATACATAGTTAATAGCCTTATCTGTAATCTTGTGTTATAATTTCAAAAAGTGGTTTGGAAGGTTGAGACAGACTTGATGGATGGGATAAACTTCACGGATAAGGCTAAGAGATATACATGGATATTGCCCGTAATTTGGATGGGAGTCATATTTATGCTGTCCCACCAGTCGGGTGAGGAATCTTCGGGGCTCAGCGGGGGTATAACGGGGTTTATGTTAAATCTCGCCGGGAGCCTTGGTATCGAGCTGGACGGGATGCGGTTTCATAGTATGATTCGGGTGCTGGGGCACTTTACCGAATACTTTATATTAGGCCAGTTATGGCATATAACCCTGCGGTTTCGGGAGATACCGCCTAACCAGGCAGCCATAACTGCATTTTCCATTTCTCTGGGATATGCTGTCTTTGATGAGATACACCAATACTTTATTCCCGGCAGGGCATGTGAAATTGCTGATATCTTAGTGGATGCTGCTGGAGCAGGTGTGGCAAGTATACTGGGATGGCTGACAGGACTAGCGGATACAAAAAAAGTGGTTTAATGTGCATGTTTTCTTGGGTATTACTTAAGGTATAACATCATTTTTGGTGGGAAAGGGAGAGTATATGAACAATATACTGTTTTTTATTACTGTTTTTCTGCAAGGGCTGGCATCCTTTCTGTCTCCTTGTGTCCTGCCCTTGATACCGGCCTATCTTACTTATATGACCGGGCAATCCATAGAGATTATGGAAAGGGACAGGAAAGCCCATCGGACTCTGATATTTAATTCTTTGGCCTTTATCCTGGGCTTCTCACTGGTTTTCGTCTTACTGGGCATAATAGCTACTTCCCTGGGCAGATATCTGCAGGCCAACAAGGACATTATCAGGAGGGTTAGCGGGATCCTTATAATATTCTTCGGTCTGTTTCATACCGGACTCATACCCGTAAGATTTTTAAACTATGAGAGAAGATTGAATTTAAAAAGAAGTCACCCTGGCCTGGTATCCTCATTCTTAATTGGTGTCGGATTTAGCTTTGGCTGGTCCCCTTGCATTGGACCTATCTTGACATCCGTTTATATTATGGCCAGCCAGGCCGAGACCCTGTTTATAGGAACCATGCTACTGGCGGTATATGCTATAGGCTTGGGTCTACCTTTCTTTATAATGGCCGCGGGATTGAAATATTTCTCGAAATATATCCAAAAGCTGAATAGGCATATGGATAAGGTAAAGGTTGTAAGCGGCATCCTGCTGATAATAGTTGGCATAATGATCTATTTTAATGCCTTCTATTATCTGATTCCATGATTATTTTTTTATAATCTACCCATTACCTATACAATAAACAGGTAGAAGGGACTGGCTTATCTGTTATTGAAAATACATGTTTTAGGATAAAATAAAATGATAAATATAATTCTATAACGATAGTTTTTCTGGACCAAATCCGGAAGAGTCAAGAAAGAGTAGGTGCAGAGAATGAAGAAAACCGCAAGGCTTGCATTAATCCTGTCAATATCCCTTATATTGGTACTGATTATGTCTGCATGCCAGCAAAACAATGCAAAAGTACCTGAAAGTGACGGTATAACTCTGGAGGAAAACATTGATTACGTAAAGAGAAACAAGCCGTCCGTGGACTTTGAATTGGAGGATCTGAATGGAAATAAGATAAGTCTCTCCGATTATGAGGGGGAGATAGTCTTCTTAAACTTCTGGGGTAGCTGGTGCCCTCCCTGCAGAAAAGAGATGCCCTACTTCGAGACCATCCATCAGCAATATGGCAACAAGGGCGTAAATATACTGGCTGTCAGCTCTACCCAAGTGGAGCTACAGGGTGGAAACGATAGCGATAAGGCCAAAAGTCAGGTAAAATCCTTTATTGATGACAGTGGTTTTACCTTTCCCGTTCCATTGGACCCTGACAGTGAGGTATTGGGAGAATACAACAAAATATACCCGGTGATAGGGGTTCCCACCACCTACATGATTGACAGGGAAGGGATTATCCGCTATATTTTACCTGGTGCCTTCCAAGATGTAGAGCATATTGAAGCTTTCATTGCACTATTGGAACAGGAATAGCACGAGTCAAAATTTTAGCCCTTGAACATAAAGGATGATAGTTATATGAGAGTCGAGATAAAAGAACATGAAAGGGTAGATGATCTGGATCTTAATGGGCTTAAGATTATCCAGGATCCCAATATGTTCTGTTTCGGTATGGATGCAGTACTCCTGTCCCACTTTGCAAAGGCCCGTCCCGGCGAAAGGGTTGTGGATTTGGGGACCGGCACCGGGGTTATACCCATCCTGATGTCGGGCAGGAGCGAGGATACTTATTTTTATGGGGTGGAAATACAGGCTCCCATGGCGGATATGGCCAGACGCAGTGTACTGCTGAATAGCTTGGAGAACAGAATCCAGATTATAGAAGGGGACCTAAAGGAGTCCCCCGAATTTTTAGGAGCGGGAAAATATCAGCTGGTGACCGCCAATCCGCCTTATAAAAAGATGGGTACCGGCATGATAAACCCCAATAATGCCAAGGCTGTAGCCCGCCATGAACTTATTTGTAATCTGGATGATGTCTTAAGGGCGGCTTCCAGGCTATTGGCCTGGGGTGGACGCCTCTCCATGGTCCATAGGCCCAATAGAATGATTGAGCTTCTCACAGGTATGAGGAATCATGGTCTGGAGCCCAAAGTAATTCGCTTGGTTTATCCCAGTCTTAAAAAGGCACCAAATATGCTGCTGATAGAGGCCGTTCTGGGTGGGAAACCACATCTTACATGGATGCCCCCCTTGGTAGTATACCGACCTGACGGAGAATTTACTCCCGAGCTTCAGAGGATATATTACGGGACTCAATAGCCATTATCAGTATATGGTTGATTGGCATAAGCCTCGATTTATTTCTGGAGTACTATCGATAATCTTGGTATTGGAGGGATCGAGAAGAGAATGGGTAAAGGCACTCTATATCTATGCGCAACACCCATCGGCAACCTGGAGGATATTACCTTAAGGGTCATTAGAACTCTAAAGGAAGTCGATTACATAGTGGCTGAGGACACCAGGCATACATTAAAGCTGTTGAATCATTTCAATATTTCCAAGCCCCTGATCAGCTATCACAAATTTAGCGACAGGAATAGGGCGGAAGAGATACTTAGCCTATTGGAGGATGGTAATGAGATAGCTTTGGTATCCGATGCGGGAATGCCCGGAATCTCGGACCCCGGAGAGGAAATGGTAAAGCTGGCCTGCCAGTGGGATATTCCCGTTACCGTATTGCCTGGAGCTACGGCCGGACTTTCTGCCCTGGTGCTATCGGGATTACCAAGCGGCAGGTTTGTTTTCGAAGGTTTTTTGCCCAGGGAAAAAAAAGAGATGGAAAGAGTCCTTGCCCTGCTTAAGTCCGAAGAGCGGACCGTAGTATTATATGAAGCCCCCCACCGGCTAACCGCCACACTGAAGAAATTGCACAAGGTATTGGGAAATCGAAGAATAGCTGTAATCAGGGAGCTAACCAAAATCCACGAAGAAGTTTTGCGGTTTACCCTTGAAGAGGCCATAGAACACTTCACTGACAATAAGCCCAGGGGCGAATTTGTACTGGTGCTGGAGGGAAGTGAAAGCCCCGGGGAAGAAAAGGAATTTGATGATATCCCCATTAGCCATCATATCCTGGACTACATGAAGCTGGGTTTGAGCAAGAAGGAGGCAATAAAGAAGGTGGCCGAAGACCGAAATCTCCCTAAAAATGAAGTATACCGGCATTCCATACATCTTCCCCTGAAGGTTGAGGAATAGCCGACTGAATTTGGATAAAAAGAAAAAGGCGATTTTTAATAAATCGCCTTTTACATCAACAATCATCTGAGGTAATTGCCGAAGCAATTGCAGCCCATAGATATGTTAGTCATAATCAGGGAAAATTGTTTAAAGCGCCTTGGCGCAGTAAACAACTATCTATTGACTAAATCAGCCAAACAGCTTTTACAAACGTTTTTGCCTTTATAATCAAAGACATCCCTTGCATCATCACAGAAAATACATGCCGGCTGGTACTTCTTGAGTATAATATGCTCTCCATCTACATAGATCTCCAAGGCATCTTTTTCTGCGATATTTAAAGTCCTTCTCAGTTCGATGGGTATGACAATTCTTCCTAGCTCATCTACTTTTCTGACAATTCCTGTGGATTTCATCAGCTTTTCCCTCCTCTACATACAATATTCGACAAATACCCGTAAATATATTACCAATAATACCATTTAAAGTCAACCCTTTTTCCAACCATTTTTTAGAATTTTTGTTCTACCCCTGCTATCCGGTCATAAATTTAAATAATAGGAATATTCGAAGGGAAATGGGGGGCCATAATTGGTAAATATCGTATGGATGCTATTAATTGTTTTGGGCTTTATATCTTCCTTGATATTCGGCAATCTGGAGCATAGCACCCAATCGGCTTTGGAGGGGGCCAAAGATGCTGTGGAGTTATGTATTGGTCTGGCTGGGGTATATGCCCTCTGGCTGGGGCTTATGAAGGTGGCAGAAAGGTCGGGTTTGGTAGAGCTTATCTCCAAAAGGATAAGGAGAGTAATGTCCTTATTGTTCCCCGGAGTACCCCCCGGACACAGGGCCATGGGAGCCATGACCATGAATATCATCGCCAATATGCTGGGCCTTGGAAATGCGGCTACTCCCTTGGGTATAAAGGCCATGCACGAACTTCAGAGCATTAACAGGCATAAGGATATGGCCACCCATGATATGTGCATGTTTCTTATTATTAACACCTCGTCTGTTCAGTTGATACCGGCAACGGTTATTGCCCTTCGAAGTGCTACAGGTTCAAAAAATCCCGCTGAAATCATTGGCACCGGCCTTATAGCCACCACCTGCTCCACCCTGACGGGTATCATAGCCGCAAAAATACTGAAGAGGTATTACAGGGACAAGTAAAACAGCTAAAACACTGGATGGGGGCCTACCTAATGATAGAGTTTATAAGAATCATGTCCGTTTTTGCCATTCCCGGGTTTATCGTTTTTGTGCTGGGCTATGGACACATAAAGAAGGTAAACGTGTACGACACCTTTATAGAGGGAGCAAAGGAGGGGCTGTCCACGGTAATACGGATATTTCCATATATGGTTGCAATGTTTGTGGCCATAGGAATTTTCCGATCCTCTGGAGCCATGGAAATCCTGGTGAAACTAATATCTCCCCTCACCGGCCTTATAGGGATACCGGGAGAAATTCTGCCCTTGGCCTTTATGAGGCCTATATCCGGTATAGCCTCCTTAGGGGTTTTGGGAGAACTCTATAGGACCTATGGCCCTGACTCCTTTATAGGGAGGCTGGCATCCACCGTTATGGGATCTACCGAAACCATATTCTATACCCTGTCCATCTATTTTGGAGCGGTGGGTATAAAGAAGATGCGTTATACTCTATGGGGCTCACTCTTAGCGGATCTGGCCGGCCTGCTGGCCTCTGTCATAATCTGTACCATTGTGTTTGGAAGGGGAAATTAGAACTATTTTATCTGGATTTTGTCGACTTATCAGGTGGCTTGTGTTAATATGTAACTATATATTAGGATATAAAGCAGGGACTTGATGGGAGGACTTTATGAAGATTAGCGTTTATCCGACAAGCGATTATGTTGAAGATAGGGATATTAAAGATAGAATAGTGGTAGTTATAGACGTACTTAGGGCTACCAGCACCATTATTACCGCCCTGTACAACGGTTGTAAAGAGGTTATACCTACCGCTGACATAGAGAGTGCAGTTAACATCTCCAAGAACTACGAAAGGGATGGCTTTATCCTGGGCGGGGAAAGAAATGCTGTGAAGATAGAAGGCTTTCACCTCTCCAACTCCCCCCGGGAATACAGTAGGGAACGGGTGGAGAACAAAACTGTGCTTATTACTACTACCAACGGAACCAAAGCCATTACCAGGGCAGTGGACGCCAAAGAAGTGGTACTGGCATCCTTTATCAATATTTCTGCCGTATATGAATATATTGCTGCCGCAGACAGTGATATAGCCATAATATGTGCCGGCACAATGGGGAAATTCTCGGCGGATGATATACTGGTGGCAGGTGCCCTTATAAAAGGCCTGGAAGACAAGGGCATATCCCCGGAGCTGGACGATTTAGGGATGGTTGCCAAGCGCATATATCTTAACTCTAAGGATGATCTGCATGGAGCCCTGTCTGAAACCTTACACTATTCAATTCTCAAGGATTTAGGCCTCCAGGGGGACCTGGATGACTGCCTAAAGCTGGACACTGCGCCTATCGTACCCATATATTCCGATGGGGTCGCCAGGGCTTGAATATAGGTTTATCATTAGGAAGCTGCTTACTTAGCAGCTTTTATTATTTATGGCGGATATCGCCATTGAACCGGAGCAAATTTACGTCTTGAAATTGAAACCTGATGGGATATCCTGTACAATACATATTATGAGATAGAGTGGGGACAACCCCATTTTCTTGAGCCTCTCATGACTTGAGATGCGAGTGTTCAGCAATTATCAAAGATATTAAATTACCAGGGAGGGGATTTTTATGTCTAGTAAGGGTAAATGGTGGGAGGACTACAACTGGCGGCTTGTTCAAACGAATCTAAGGGAAATTGATATGGCGGATATAGATGCAAAACAATATGTCGCCGATCTGAAATCCTTTAACGCCACCGTAGCCATGATAAACACATCCGGCATCATTGCCAGCTATAAGACCAGGTTACCTTTTCATTATCAAAGTCCATACCTAAAGGGGGACAGCCTTAAGGACATAATAGCAGAGTGTCATAAGGCCGGCATAAAGGTTATAGCCCGTACTGACTTTTCCAAGGTCAGAAGGCAGATCTACGAGATGTATCCCGAGTGGGCCTTTGTGAATAAGGATGGCAATATCGTAGATTATGGCGGGGATGTCCATGTTTGCATAAACAGCGATTACCAGCAAAAATATGCCTTGGAAATCATACGGGAGACCTTGGAAGAATTGGATGTGGACGGCATTTTCTTCAACATGGGTGGCTATGTTTCCTATGATTACAGTAAAAACTACCATGGTATCTGCCAATGCCAGGGTTGTCAAAGGAAGTTCAAAGAGATGTATGGCCTGCCCCTTCCCAGGGAAGAGGATATGAGCGATCCTGTGTACAAAAAATACCTCCTGTTCAAGCAGGAGACCATGGAGGAATTCAATAAGAGACTATTCAAGTTTATCAAATCCATAAAGCCCGATATCCTGATCAACCATGATACATATACGGAAAAGAGCGGATTTATTCGCCAAGAATCCAATACCGCCCTGGACCGACCCCTGCCCCATTGGCAATATAGCGGTTCGGAAAATACCAAGTGGGTTCGGGGTACATTTCCCGGCTTTATTTCCACCAATACCACTGTGGATTTTATAGACTTTCCTACAAGGCATGTCTCCGTATCCCCATACCAGCAGGAGTTGCGGCTATACCAAAACCTGGCCAACGGCGGAGCCGTCGACTACTATTTGATAGGCAGGCTGGATAATCATAGCGATAAATCCGGTTATGAGGGGATACGCCGGGCCTTTAACTTTCATAAAGAGAACGAGGAGCACTATAAGAACCTGCATGGGGACTGCGATACCGTTGTCCTGACAGAACCCCATTGGGGCGGCGGTGGCTCTGGGGATATGGCGGAATTTTTCGGCCTGTACCGTGTCCTTACAGAGACCCACAAGCTTTTTGACGTAATGTTCATCACCCAGGTTAAGGAGCTGGGCTTGTCCAAGTACAAGAATGTGATTCTGCCCAACCTTGATCGAATAGATGATGAAACGGCAAAGATCCTGGACGATTTTGTTGCTGCAGGAAATACCCTGCTGGCCACCGGCAAGACCTCATTTTCCGATAGGAAGTATGAAGACCGCGACAGGGCGGCCCTGGATTGCCTGGGTATAAAGTCCGGACTAGTAGCCAGAAATGCCCGCGGAGCCTACTTTATAGTCGGGGAAGATGAGGAGGCATTTCCAAAGTTTAAGGAGAACCAATGCGATCTTGTAAGCATCGATGGGGACTATTTCTATGTGGAATATGATAAGGATGTCGAAAAACACATGAGATTGCTCCCACCACAGCCATACGGACCGCCGGAGCGCTGTTACCCCCTCTATGAAAGTGTAGACCGCCCTGCTATTGCGGTAAATGCCTATGGAAAAGGAAGGGCAATCCATATACCCTGGCTGCCCGGCCGGTATTTCCACCGCCAGGGATACATGAACACCTTCTGGTTCTTAACCGATGTCTATGAAAGGATTATGGGTCTTAAATCCATAGAAGGGAATATTCCCCCCACCGTGGAGGCAACCCTTTTACGGAGCGGGGATGGCAAGAAGCGGATCTTCAATTTAATCAACAACAATGGTCATTATGGGAACAGCTTTTTCAAGCCCACTCCTATATATGGAATTGAATGCAGGATACCCATTTCACAAAAACCGGATGCGGTAACCAGCCTGAACGAGGGTAAAATTTTGGACTATTCCTGGGAGGGTGGCTATCTGACTGTTAAGCTGGATAAACTGGATTGTTTTGAGGCAGTATTGATAGTTTAACCCAGGCATTGGGGTCATTTACTGGTTAAGCCCCATTACTATAAATGGATTGGGATATAATGAACCAGGGCAGTAGGTTCATTTTGCAAAGGCAATGCATCAGCTTTTTCATATGAACAGAACGTAACAATAATTTGGAGGGATTTTTGATGGAAAGAGAATTTAGCCAATTAAACCCCGGATACAGGCTTCTTTTAGGGCCCGGACCGGTGGAGACGTCACCCAGGGTATTGAGGGCCATGTCCGGAAATTTGCTGGGACATCTGGATCACCAGTTCCTTGATATCATGAACGATACCATGGAGCTGCTCAGAAAAGTTTTTCAGACCAAAAACAGGCTTACCCTGCCCATGTCGGGAACCGGGAGTGCAGGAATGGAGACTGTAATGGTCAACCTCATTGAGCCCGGTGACAATGTAATTGTCTGTGTAAAGGGAGTGTTCGGACAGAGGATGCGGGATGTGGCGGAAAGGTGTGGAGCCAATGTTTATAGTGTTGAGGTACCCTTTGGCCAGCCTATAGATCCGGCTGATGTAAGAAAGATTGCAAAAGAGGTTGGGGACATTAAGCTTATTGCGGTGGTTCATGCTGAAACCTCAACGGGTATTCTGCAACCGCTTCCCGAACTCTCCGAGATAGCAAAGGAACACGATGCTTTATTCGTTGTGGATGCGGTAACCTCCCTGGGTGGGGTAGAGCTAAAGGTGGACGATTGGGGAATAGATGCCTGCTATAGCGGGACACAGAAGGCTCTCAGCTGTCCTCCGGGCCTGTCACCGGTGACTATGAGCAGTAGGGCGGAAAAGGTCATAGCAGAAAGAAAGACCAAGGTCCAAAGCTGGTACCTGGATCTCAGCATGATCCAGAATTATTGGGGTCAGGAGCGGGTTTACCATCATACCGCACCGATAAACATGATCTACGGCCTGAGGGAGGCCTTGCAGATAGTACTTGAAGAAGGCCTGGAGGCCAGGTTTAAGAGGCATCAGCAAAACTCCGACGCCTTTGTAGGGGGGATAGAGACCATGGGTCTTTCCATGATAGCCCCCATCGGATACAGGCTGCCAACCCTCAACGCCGTTAGAATACCTGAAAATGTGGACGACCTCAAGGCCAGGGCCTACCTCCTGGACAAGTACGGTATAGAGATAGGCGGAGGTCTGGGAGACTTTAAGGGTAAGGCATGGAGGATAGGATTTATGGGTGAATCCTCCAGAAGAAACAACGTAATACTCCTATTGGCCGCTTTGGCGGATGCCATGGCTGTACAGGGACATAGGGTGGATGTCGGTGCGGCTGTTGAGGCAGCACTTGAAGTATATAATGGCTAGACTCTTAAGCTTAAACAATGGGGAATGCCGGACAGGGCGTTCCCCCTTTTCTAAATAGAAGTTAAATGGGAGGTTGTATAGGTATATGAGTACTGATTCACGTCCATGGTATGAGAGAGTAAGAAGATGGGGTCAAACCAACCTGACGGAGGACGACCCTAAGCGGAATAATATAGATTTTTGGGTGGAGCAGTGGCGCAGGACCCGGGTCCAGGGGGTCATTGTCAACTGTGGTGGCATAGTAACCTATTACAAGACCGGTTTTAAGGAACAATATCTGGCAGCAGGGCTTGGTGACAGGGATTATTTCAAGGCGTTTATGGATGCAGCCCAGAGCCTGGGCCTGGTAGTCATAGCCCGTATGGACACAAACAGGGCCACAAAGGAATTTTATGAGGCCCACCCCAATTGGTTCTGTCGTGACAAGGACAACAATCCCGTAATTCGCCAGGGCCGATATGTAGCCTGTGTCAATAGCGGCTATTTTCGGGAATACCTTCCCGCCATTATCACCGAGATTATTGAAAAGTACAGGCCGGCCAGCTTTGCAGAGAACAGTTGGAGTGGCCTGGGCAAGGATAATATCTGCTATTGTGATAATTGCAGGGAAATGTTTTTGGAGGCTACGGGATACGGGCTCCCGGAAGAGGTAAACTGGGATGATCCGGTTTATCGGGAATGGGTACGCTGGAATTATAAACGACGGACGGAGAACTGGGATTTTCTCAATGAGATTACCAATAGGGTAGGGGGCAAGGACTGCTTTTATTGTGGTATGATCCATGCCGATCCCACCAATCCGGGCAGAAGGTTTGTGGATATAAAGGAGCTTTGCAAAAGGTCAAAAATAATATTTACCGACCATCAATCCCGGGATCCCTTAAACGGCTTTGAGCAGAGCTATGTAAACGGGTTGCTCCTCCGGTTCGCCAGCAATGAGGAGACTGTGGTACCTCAATCCACGGCCTATTATGTTCGCGGTGACAGGACCTTCCGATTAAGCGCAACTCCGCCCAACGAGCCTAACCTGTGGATGATCTCCGGCGGTGCCGGCGGTATTTCGCCCTGGTTCCACCATGTAAGCGGTGCAGAATATGACAGGCGACAATTTGAGCACCCCATACCCTATTATAACTGGCATGCGGACAACGAAGAGTATCTCTATAATCGCACTTCCCTTGCAAACGTGGGAATCGTATGGAACCAAACCAATGCGGACTTTTATGGCAGGGATGATGTATACGAACGGGTTTCTCTGCCCTGGAGCGGCTATATATCGGCCCTGATACAATGGCGGATACCCTTTATCCCCATAAACGCTGCGGATATAGGGAAGTATTCCCACCGGATAAAAACCCTGGTTTTACCGGATGTAGCCATACTCAGCGACAGCCAGATAGATGATATATGCGCATTTATCGAAGGCGGGGGTAATATTGTCATAACCGGCATTACCGGCACCCTGGATGGGGACGGTCTTCCGGCAAAGGCCTCCAAGTTGTGGGAGATGCTGAACATAGAGTTTACCGGTGAAACCGAGGGTGAGTTTCGCAGTCAGCCTTCCGACTGGGAGTATCCCCATGCCCATACCTATATCCATCTTCCCGAAGAGCGGCATGAGATCTTTGAGGGTTTTGAGGAGACCGAGATTATTGGCTTTGGGGGTGGACTGCACATAGTGGATAGTCATGGTCCTCTTAAGCCCATCAGCGGCTATATAATGCCTTTCCCAATTTTTCCACCGGAATTCAGCTGGATCAGGGAAGTACGGGATGATATGTCAACCATCTTGGCAGGGAAACTGGCCAGTGGTTCCCGGGTTGTATACTTCCCCGCGGATATAGACAGGTGCTATGGGCGCGAAAGGTTGCCGGATCACGGAAGGCTTCTTGCAAATGCCGTGAGCTGGGCGGCAGGCGACAGTTTTACCCTGGAAGTGGAATCCAAGGGCCTGATTATCGTCCATCCATACAAGCAGGAGGACCGCCTCCTATTGCATTTGGTGAACCTAAGCGGGTCCAACCTAAATCCCGGATACTGTACCGATATCTTTCCCATAGAACAGGTTAAGGTGAAGATGCCCATCGATATCCATATAGAGAGGGTCAGACTCCTGGCGGGCAAAAAGGAAATACCATTTGAGCTTGATGACGGACATGCCCAGTTTACAATTGACCGCATCGATGAATTTGAACTGGTGGTACTGGAAGGTAAATGATCAGGCGTGTGTAACTGACCATTAGCCCGCATTACAAGGTCTGACCCGTATGTATGATTGGATCAACCGGTGCCATAGATTAAATTTCAGGATCTGTTATAAAAAAAGTAAAGGTGGTCCCGTAATATTGTTGACATAAGTGGGAATTTTGACTATATTATTGTAAAGACGATAAACTCATTTTTAATATTACAATATTTTAAACGCTGTGAAGGGAAGAGTAGATCAAAGGAATCGCTTAAAAGAGAGCCGGGTAGGTGAAAGCCGGTAGCGAGGAACCTGTTCGAAGATGGCCCCGGAGCGGAGATGCTGAAGTATGAGTAGGCAGCTACGGATGATTTCGTTATTGAATCAGGCGATGATGGTCGCTTCATGAGGCCTTTTTCTTAAAGGCGAATTAGGGTGGTACCGCGAAGGAATGCCCCTCGTCCCTATATGGAACGAGGGGTTTTTTGTATTGGGTAACATTATACTGTCACATATTACTGATATGGCAAGACCTTTTCAAAAAGTGAAGTTAATCGTATGTACACGGGATTTTGAGGGATATGCTATGGATGTGACAACTATAAGACAGTATTATTATTTTTATTAGAAAGGATGACCACAAATATGAAGGATAAGAAAACCTTTTATATCACTACCCCCATCTATTATCCCAGCGATAAGCTGCATATAGGGCACTCCTATACTACGGTGGCAGCCGATGCCATGGCCCGCTTCAAGCGATTGACGGACTATGACGTGATGTTCTTAACGGGCACCGATGAGCACGGGCAAAAGATCGAGCGGATTGCCAAAGAAAACGGGGTTACCCCCAAGGAGTACGTAGACCGGATTGTGGCTGGTATCAAGGAGCTATGGAAGACCCTGGATATATCCTATGATCATTTTATCAGGACCACGGATCCCGAGCATCAGGAAATAGTTCAGAAGATCTTCAAAAAGCTCTATGACCAGGGTGACATCTACAAGAGCGAATATGAGGGCTGGTACTGCACACCTTGCGAATCATTCTGGACCGAGATTCAATTGTCAGAGGGCAAATGTCCCGACTGCCACAGGGAAGTGGAGCTGGTAAAGGAAGAAAGCTACTTTTTTAAGATGTCCAAGTACCAGGACCGGCTCATAAAATACATCGAAGAGCATGACGAGTTCATTCAGCCCAATTCCAGAAAGAATGAGATGCTCAACAACTTTCTGCGACCGGGACTGGAGGACCTGTGCGTATCCAGAACCTCCTTCAAATGGGGGATACCCGTCACCTTCGACGAAGGTAACGTCATATACGTATGGATCGACGCCCTTTCCAACTATATAACAGCCCTGGGCTACTTAACCGATGATGACGGGAAGTTCAGAAAGTACTGGCCTGCCGATGTACACCTGGTAGGGAAGGAGATAGTCAGGTTCCATACCATCATCTGGCCCATCATGCTCATGGCCCTGGGAGAGGAATTGCCCAGGCAGGTTTTCGGTCATGGCTGGTTGATCCTGGAAGGTGGTAAGATGTCAAAATCCAAGGGCAATGTCGTAGATCCTGTAATCCTGGAGAAGCGATACGGCCTGGATGCCCTCCGCTATTTCCTGCTAAGGGAGGTTCCCTTTGGATCCGACGGGGTCTTTTCCAATGAGGCTCTGGTAAATAGAATAAATTCTGATCTGGCCAACGACCTGGGAAATCTCTTAAGCCGAACCGTGGCCATGATAGACAGATACTTTGACGGAGTTATCCCTGCTCAGGCGGAATTGGAAGAGGTGGACAGAGACCTGATCCAATTGGCTCTGAAAACTCCCAGGAAGGTAGAGGAACTCATGGATGAACTGTTGTTCAGTAACGCCCTGGCCGAAATCTGGAGGCTGATAAGCAGGACCAATAAGTATATCGACGAGACCATGCCCTGGGTTTTGGCTAAATCTGAGGAGCAAAGGCCAAGGCTCGGTACGGTCCTATACAATTTGGCTGAGTCCTTGAGAATCATATCGGTATTGATAAGCCCCTTTATGCCTGGCACACCAAAAGAGATCAGAAGGCAGCTGGGTATTGAAGGTGATGATACCCTGAAGACCTGGAAGAGCCTGTCTGACTTTGGTAAAATTCCTGCAGGCATCAGAGTATCCAAGGGAGAACCCATCTTCCCCAGGCTGGACGTTAAGAAGGAATTGGAGGAATTGGAAAAGAATCTTCCAACACAGGCCAAGGCAGAAGATCAAAAGGATGATAAGGGACAAAAGACGGATGAGGAAAAGAAGGAGGAAGCAGAGGAAGTGTCTGAGATAACTATAGATGATTTTGCAAAGCTGGACCTTAGGGTTGCCAGAGTCATTGCTGCTGAAAAGGTAGAGAAGTCCGATAGACTGTTGAAGCTCCAACTTCAGGTGGGAGAGGAAACCAGGCAGGTGGTATCGGGTATAGCAGAACACTATTCTGCAGAGGAATTGGTGGGCAAGGACCTCATACTGGTAGCAAACCTAAAGCCCGTCAAACTCCGTGGCAATCTATCCCAGGGGATGATCCTGGCAGCATCCGACAAGGACGGCAAACTGTCCCTGGTGACAACGGACAGGCAGATAGAATCCGGGTCTTCCATAACCTGAGGTGATAATATGCTATTTGATACCCATGCCCATTTAGATGATAAAAGATTTGATCAGGACAGGGACGAATTGATCCGGGGCCTCCCAGACAGGGGGGTCTTTCGGGTCATCTGCCCTGGGATCGACGTGGAGTCATCCCAAAGATGCATAGAGTTATCGGAGGAATACGATATTGTCTATGCAGGGGTAGGTATCCATCCCCACGAAGCCAGCAGCGCAGGCGAAGATTATTTGGAGTCATTGCGTTCCATGGCGGCTCATAAAAAGGTAGTGGCTATTGGGGAGATAGGACTGGATTATTATTATGACTTTTCCCCCAGGGATGATCAGAAAAGAGTATTCACAGAACAGATAGGGCTGGCTTCAGAAGTAGGTTTACCCATAATAGTCCATAACAGGGAATCCCATAAGGATGTGCTGGATATCCTTAGATCCAATAAAGAGCTGTTGGTTGGGGGAGTAATGCACTGCTATTCCGGGAGCTGGGACATGGCCAAACTCTTCCTGGACCTGGGCCTTTATATATCCCTGGGGGGACCTGTAACCTTTAAAAATGCCAAACGCCCCATAGAGATTGCAGAAAACATTCCACTGGACAGGTTATTGATCGAAACCGACAGCCCCTATTTAACCCCGGTGCCCCATAGGGGCAAACGAAATGACCCGGGCCTGGTAGGATTGGTAGCCGAAAAAATCGCAATGATCAGGGGCATATCGGTGGAAGAGGTGAGGAGGGTAACCTCTGAAAATGCCGTTTCACTGTTTAGAGCAGAGACATAGGAACTGGCACAGCGGATGATTTACTGCGTTGTACTAGGCATATACGTACTGCTAATGGCTATTGAACGTTAAGTTACATCTTTATATAGGAGGATGGTTTATTTCGGCAGCTTCTAAATTACATCGGGAAGCTGCCTATTACAATCTGCCTCCACATATCCATCCTCTTTAATAACTGACCTGAAATAT
>LSQX01269880.1_pt1 | contig 35992 bp, 34 predicted proteins | sample 654561 | NCBI WGS metagenome assembly LSQX01 (sample SAMN04489861, study PRJNA283612) | anaerobic digester metagenome | isolation source: 4 biogas reactors fed with cattle manure at either 37C or 55C with and... | place: Denmark: Kongens Lyngby | collected 2014 | reverse complement strand
GCCCGTCGAACCGATATACATCCCCGGTCTTTTTCTTACCGCCTCAAGCCCTTCCAATATTTGAATATCGCTTCCGGAATAAGTGGCGACTGATTCTTTCAAATGTTATTCCTCCTCTTCAATGTTGATGATTTTGCCGCGCTCAAGCAATCCCTCCGCCAAACCGGCGACCGACGTCGCGGTTATAAACACCTGGAACTTCCGGTCGACCGCTTGCAATATCTGATTTTGCCTGTTGAAATCCAATTCGCTGAAAACGTCGTCGAGTATCGCGATAAGCGGAGAATCCCCCGCGGCCAACATATCGACTAACGCCAACTTGGACGCCAGGCACAATGTCTTTTGTTGCCCCTGGGAGGCGAAGGCCGCGGCGGCCTCGCCGTTGATTCGCATTTCGAAATCGTCGCGATGCGGACCGAAAAGAGTCGTTTGCGCGGCAAGCTCGCTTGCTCTTTTGCGCGTGTATGACTGTTCGAGAAGGTGGGGATCGGTATTAATAATATAATTTAAGTCCCCGCGTTCCGCCCCGGCGCTGATTTGCTTGACTCGTTCCGAAAATATCGGGTTAATCCCGGCGAAAAATTTGGTTCTTTCATTAATTATGACTCGCCCCTCTTTCGCCAACTGTGAGGAGAGGATGTTAAGCAGGTCCTCGTCGCCGCGAACGGATCTGTCTGCGAGCGACTTCAAAACCTCGTTGCGTTGTTTCAGTATTTTCCGATACCTTATTAAGGAACGCAAATAGCCCGGCGACATTTGGCTAATATTGACGTCCATGAAATTCCGCCGATCGCCGGGGGTCCCTTTAATCAACCGGTAATCTTCGGGGCTGAAGGCGATCACTTTAAAATAACCGAGATAATCGCTCAGCCGCGGGATGGGCTTATTATTGAGAACGATTTTTTTGCCCGACGCCCCGATCGATAAAAACAGGACGTCTTCCCGGCCGCGATTCGCGATCTCGGCTTTCGCGGTCGCGAAGGGGGCGCCCTTCCTGATCATTTCCGCGGCCGACGCCGCTTTGTATGATTTTCCCAAGGCCAAACAATATATCGCTTCGACAACGCTCGTCTTTCCCGAGGCGTTTTTCCCGATAATAATGTTCGCGGCGTTCCCGAATGGCAAGGATTTATGCCGGTGACAGCGAAAATCTTGCAAGACGAGGGATTTAATAAAAAACATCACGCTTTCCCTATCGCATAAACGCTGCCCGCGATTTCAATTTCCGTTCCGGGATAGAGCTTGCGGCCCCGCCGCGATTCCCGAACGCCGTCAACCTTGATTATATTGTCTGACAAAAAGTGTTTGGCGGCGGCGCCGTCGGTCACTATATTAGCGTATTTAAGAAATTGACCGAGTTTGATATAGTCTGTTTTAATATTCACGGTTATTTTCATAATTTTTCCCCGATAAATCGCGCATTTTTAAAGGTTAGCTAGATGCCTTAAAACTTATATCTATTATATCATAAATTGCTCTTATTTTCTAGTTATTTTTTATATTTCAACCCGATTAACTATATTCAACATAAATATCAAATAAATACTTACATATTTACCTATATACATAAAAACGGTTTTATTGCTTATTTTATTATTGATTTAATTTCATGGCTTCTGTATAATATAGACTAGGAGGAGCGCCTTGGTTTTTCCGCGCAAGTCAAAACAATAAAACGCATAAATGAATATTTATGTATTTATGTGTTTATGTTATTATGTATTTATGGTTTGTAAGTAAGAAAACAGGCCGTCGGAAGAGGGGGAAAACGCGAAAAAAAAGCGGGATAAAAACAATTTCAAAAAATCGCCTATTTTGTCTTCGGACCCGGGGTCTTAGTAAAGTTACTAGAAATATATGAAAAACGATTATGAGCGAAATTTCGGGCAAATTTTTTGATGTTGAAAAGCGGTTTTGAAAAAGATGATATTTGGACAACCGGTTTTCGGTTTTTCAATCAACAATTAGCAATTTTCGGGCGCCCCCGGTTATTATGAAATCTCCGCCGTCACCCGGATGTATTTATTGTTTTATGTATATATGTGTTTATATTTATGCGTATATATGTATTTATTTATGTATATATATCTGTGTTTATTTATATGCGTAAATGGTGTTATGTGTTTTTATGTATATGTGTATTTATGTTAATATTGCTATCTGTAAGTAATTCTTTGTTTATATATTTGTTTCAATAAATATGGTTAGTCGTATTATGTGTATCTATTTATTTATTGAAATACCATAGTATATATAAACATATATACCGAAATGGTTGTATACGGATTTGCTAATTACTTTATTTCTGTATTTGCGGATATGAATATATGCGTATTTCAGGATTTTATTTAATTATTGACATATTGTTATATGTAAATATAGTATAATATAGGTAAAAGGAGGCCGAAGAAGTGAATAAAAATAATTTCCCTTTCAAAAAAAGGGAAAACCCGATGGACATGAGGGCAACAACCGCCGATGAGGAAGCGGCGCCCGTAAGAGTGAAGTACACGGCGACGATGGAGCGGGAGCTAAGAAAAAGGGTGAAAATCGCCGCGATTAAAAAAGGCGTCGTCTTTTCTCAATTTATCGAAGAAGCGGTTATCGAAAAATTAAACAGGGAGGGCTTCTAAATGCCGGTAGTCTCGACTTTTTGTAAAAAGGGCGGGGTTGGAAAGACCACTTTTATCGGTTTCATGGCCCATTATTACGCGAACGCCGGCAAAAAGGTGCTCACGATCAGCGTCGACGACCAAAACAGCATCTTCAAAGTCTTCGGCGTCGAGCATAAGATCTTTGACGCTAACGACAATTACTTGGAGTTCCTGCTCGCAAACCACAAAGATATGGGCGATATTCTCATTGAGGCAAGAGAAAACCTCTATCTTATTAAAACGCTCAATTCCGATAAATTGTCGTTGAAACTCACCTTGGAAAGAAACCAGGAAAAAGCGCTGAAAAAGGTGTTGGACGAATACGCCGCGTATTTCGATTTTATTTTTATCGACTTCCCGCCGTCAAGCAGCCGCCTTTCCGAGGTTTTGCTTGACATGAGCGACATGATTTTGCTTGTAGTCGGGCTTGACAGCCTGGGCTTGGGCGGGTTTTTCAACACAATCCAGTATTTTATTGATAACGATATCGACATCGAGGGAATTAAATACATCTTGCCCAACGGCTACAGCCGCAATCGGCGCGCGCCGCGGATATCGTTGGAAAAATTAGAAATGCAGGCGCGTGAATTCACGCCGAACGCGATAGTCCTCCCGGCCCTTCAGGAAAGGTCCATAATAAAGAACCTGCAAAGCGAGGGCATCAGTCCTTTCGACGACGTAAAACTTGCGACCAATTATGACCAGACGGCTAAGGAAATCCTGTTGGCGGAGTTAAGAGAAATATTTAATCATTTATCTTTATAAAAAAAACGGCGGTTGCCGTTTTTTTTGTTTTGGTTGCGTTCTATGAAATTCTTACCGGCAAGATAAGCTGGGTCAGATTAACGTCATAAAAGCCGGTAATAACGAAGGGCTTGATTTCGCCCGTAAAATGTATCGATACCTCGTTGGAATCGAAAACGCGCAACGCGTCAAGAAAATATTTCGCGCTAAAGGCGATTTCGAAATTCAACGGATCCGAGCACTCCAAGGGAACCAACTCTTCCTTTACCGCGCCGATTTCGTTGTTCGTGGAAGAGATTTCAACTGTTTTATCGCTGTTTACCTTCATTTTAACGATATTCGTGGAATCAATCGTGGTAAAAAGCGAGGCGCGTTCGATCGCGGCGATAAGCTCGTTTTTATTGAATTTCACGCTAAGATGGAACTCCGTCGGAATCAGATTGCTGGTGTCCGGGTATTTGCCGTCAATCAGGCGGCTCTGAAAGAGAACGTTCTTATACTTGAACAATACTTTCAATGGCGAGAAATGAATTTCGACGTTTTCGTCAGGCGCATCCATTATTCGATGAAGCTCGTCTAGGCTGCGGCTCGGTATAATGGCTCTAATGCTGGGATATTCTTTTTCGAACACCATGAATTTTTTAGCCAAACGGTAGCTGTCGGTGGCGACGACCTCCATTTTGGGACCTTCGGTCGCAAAGGATATCCCCGTCAAAATAACCCGCGACTCCGATAATGACGCGGCAAACGTCGTTTTTTTGATCAATTGCTTTAAATTCAAAACGTCCATCGTGATAGCGACGTCGGAATCGTTAAACGAGATGATCGGGTAATCGTCCTTGTCATATGCGTTTAAAGAAAAGAGACTCCGGTCGGCGACTATCTTTACGACATTGTTTTCAAACGTTGAAATATCTATTTCCTTGGCTTCAATCTTCTTAACGATTTCGATAAAATATTTCCCCGGCACCACAACGATTCCGTCTTCCTCAATCTGCAGGCGCTTTTTGTCCTTAATGACCGTTTGAATCGAAATTTCATTGTTTGAAGCGGTAAGATACACGGCGTTCCCTCGGGCCTCGATTTTTATCCCGGTCAATACCGGCATCGGAGGTTTTGTCGAGAGGGCGCGGCTTATATTGTTCAGGTTAAAAAACAATAAATCTCGATTGATCAAAATCTTCATAATTTTCTCCTTATTTATTTATTATATATTTTATTTTTATTATTAACAATGTGGAAAAGTGGAAAACTCTTATTTTTTGATTTTTTTCATCAAAATATCGTAGTCGTTTTTAACCAAAGAGTTCGTCCGCAATAAGTTCTTGATTTTATCGAAAGAATGGGAAACCGTGGCGTGATCGCGGTTTCCGAAGAATTCACCGATCAGCTTGAGCGAAGGATTATAATGTTTCTTTATTATATATATAGCCATTTGCCGGGCATAAGTAAAAACTTGTTTCCGGCTCGGCGACTCCAAATCGGCAACCGATATTTTATAGTATGCCGCGACTTCTCTTTTTATATTTTCGAATATCTTTCCGCTAATGTTTTTCTCTTCCTCGCTTTCAGGGATCAAGCGCTCCAAAGCGACGTAAAGGTTTTCCATGGTGAAAGGAATGTTAAGCGACACGCAATACGTAACGTAACGCCTCAGCGCGCCTTCCAGATCGCGGATGTTGTTCGTGAAGTGGTCGGCGATGATTTCCAGGATCTCAACGGGAACATCCTTGGGGTTTTCAATTAAAAAACTTAGTTTACGCTTCAGGATGTTTAAGCGCAAAGGTTTGTCGGGAATCTTGATGTCGACGGACAATCCCCAGTTAAAACGGGATTTAAGCCGCGCCATCATGTTTTTAAGCTCGTTGGCGGACCGGTCCGACGTAATGACGATTTGCTTGTTTATTCCGTGAAGATGCTCGAAAACTTTAAAAAACTCTTCCTGCGTGCTCGGCTTGTTTTCAAGAAACTGGATATCGTCCACCAACAAGACCTCCGCATCCCGGTATTTGCGATAGAACTGCTCGATGTTTTCCTTGCCTTTGCGGGTGGAAGTCGCGAGAAAATAATCCTCGGCAAACTCCTGGGCGCTCGTGTACACGACGTTCGTTTCCGGCCGGTTGTCAAGGACGTAGTTTCCGATAGCCATCATCAGGTGGGTTTTCCCCAGGCCGACGTCCCCGAATATATAAAGCGGGTTATAAAGCGCCTCGGGCGTTTCCGCGACTTTCATCGCCGAAAGAAAGGCGAAACGGTTGCTCTCTCCGGTAACGAAGTTATTAAAAGTATACTCGGCGCGCAGAGGGCGTTTGTTCACGTCTTCCGCGCCGGTATTCAAAGGCTTTTCCAGCTCTTCTATCTCGTCTTTTAAGATAAATTTTAGTTTCACCAAGGAACCACTCAGGGAGGACGCGATTTCGTTTAACTTGTTGATGTAAAATTTTTCTATTCTGAATTTTGTCAGGGCGTTGGGAACGATGATGTAAATAAAGTTGTCTTCTACTTTATATATTTTGTTGGCTTCCGAGAACAAGACGGAAAAATCGGTTTCATCCAACTCTTGTCTTAAAGCATCAAGAGTTTGTTCCCAAAGTTTCATTCCTTGTTCCATAAACTCCTCCTCAATGCTACTATTAAATAATAACATAAAAACAAATAATAATAAATACCTAAATTAAAAATATGCAAAAAAAGTTATCCTTTTTTCCACGTTGGAAAAAATGTCGACAAAATGTTGATTGTTTTCCGCGCGTTTTCCACTGTGGAAAACGGAAAAACTCGCGTTCCCGGGCGATGTTGGCGTGCGCTCAGGCCATTACATAAAAAAACCTTTTGAAATACGGCGAAAATATGTTAAAATATATACGGCAAAAAACGAATAGGAGGAAACTGTTTACAGTAGTCGATAAATATGAGTAAGCAAGAAAATCGAGTTTCATTAAAATCAATCGCGCAATTCCCCGATAAATTAAATACTTTTGCCATGTTTCTTATCGTCATTTTATACGGCGCGCTTTTATATTTAATTACAAGTTTGTCTTTTCCGCCGGTAGATTATCGCGTTGGTTTGAAAAATTTAGATTACGTGCCGGGAAAGGAAGCGCATAACGAAGAAATCAACCCGTTTGTTTTGGTGCGGGGAACGGTCGTAAACAAAAGCGAGGATGAGGGAAAGGTTGATTTAGGCGTTCAGTACCGGGTATACGCCTACATCGACGCCGTCGAAAACAAAAGACCGTTGGGGGTAAAATATTTCTACAGTTTAACCGACAAAGAAGGGAAAACATGGTTTTTATACGAATCTAAAACCGGGACGGACACGCCGGTTACGTCGACCCCTTATCGACGGATAGTGTCTCATTATATTGTCGGAAGCAACATCGAAATCGGGAAAGACGCGATTACCGATTTATATATGAAAGTAAAATATAATATTGGCGAAGAGAAGAACAAAGTATATAAAGTTACCGAAAAAGTCTTGGGTATTAGGAAGAGCGAACTTAACGCCGCCGTCTTCAAGACGGAAGGGGTTTTGGACGACATTCTCGAGGTTACCTTCAGCTTCAAAAAAACCGATAACGAAAAATATTCGACCAATTTTACTCTTGATTTTCTAAAAGACATCGAAAATCCCTTTCATCTGAATTTGCAATCCTGGATTGTGTCGAAAAGCGGGAAAATCTACCCGTTGCTCGGGCTTTACAATTACCGTTCGCCAAAGAAATTTTATCCCACTTTGGAAACCACAGTGTATAAATACGTTCAACCGGAGTATATTTATTTAAAACTTGAATTTACAGATCATGAGAACGCGATCCGCCGGTTATATTATAAAACGGCGATTTCCGATTTGCTCGGCGAATAAAGGGGCGCAAAGCCCTTTTATTTTTCTTATTGAGAATCACGGCCGGCCAATGTTATAATAGGAATGTAGGTGGTCAAGTATGAAAAAGACGCTAATAACCCTAATCTTGTTGTTTTTATTGTTAATCGGCTGCGGCGAGGCGGATTTTTCCCGCGAACACGTTATCGAACAAGAGGAATTCAACCCCTATTTCATTATTATCGGGCACCCTCATTATGTTTTGGATTACGCAGGGAATAAGCAGCAGGTTAACAGTTATAATATTTATATGGAAGCCGTAAGCCCGGCGGGCGAAAACATCGCCGATGTCAAGTGCGAAATATACGCGGTCAATTTCCATAATTACGCCGAAACGTTATACAAAAACGTGAATGCGCCGAAGCCCATGCCGATATCCGCGGAAATAGTTTCCGCCATGGACGTCGCGGGCAACGGGTTTAAAGAAATATACGGCCGGTTTTATTATAATATCGCGGGCGAAACACGGCGACACGTATTTTCCGAGCCCGTGTTAGAGCGGACAGACGATAACGTCGCGCCTGATGATTATTCAGAGATTTGGGAGGAAGAAGGTTTTTACCTTCGCATTGCTTGCGATGACGCGGGCGACGAGTATCTTTTCGGGTTTACGATCGAATTTAACGGTCAAAGCCGCCGGCATTTGGACTTGCAGACGTGGCTGTTTAGCCCCGTATACGGTTCTTATCCTTTTTTCGGGATTTACGGTTACGCCGGGCGCGATGAAAAATTAACGTATGCGAATCTTCCCGCCGATAAAGATTTTTATTTTTCTTCCATATATGTCCGAGCGAATTTTTGGCGGGAAGAAATGAAAACGACTGTTTTATACCGGTTTGATATCGCATAAATCAATTAAGACAGAAAAAAACTTGACGAGGTCGCCCTGTTATTATATAATATAAAAGATTAATAGAATACAAGTTATGGGAGGTGGCGCGCGTGAAAAGAACTTATCAACCGAACAGGCGCAAACGCAGTAAAGATCATGGTTTCCGTGCCCGCATGAAAACCGTCGCCGGCAGGCGAGTGTTGAGCCGCAGGCGTCGCAAAGGTCGCTATCAATTAAGCGCTTAATCAGAAATTGGACCTTAAAACCACATATTTAAATAACCGGTCCTTTTTTTGTCTTTACGAGGGAGCAATATGAATCGGAAATACTGTTTAAAAAAAAGCAAGGAAATCGAAAAGTTGATTAAAGCGAGAAGGAGCGTCGGCGATCATTACTATACAGTGTATTACGCCTTTTATAATGACTTGCTCCCGCAAATCGCCGTTACCGCTTCCAAAAAAATTAAAACCGCGGCTGCGAAAAACTATGAAAAGCGGGTAATCAGGGAAATTTTACGGCCTTCGCTTTTCTTGCTGGAAGGAACGAAAATATTGGTTGTGGCCAAGAAAGCGGTTAAGGAAATCGACTTTTCGGAAAAAAAGGAACGATTGCTGAGGCTAATCAAGAGAATTAACAAGGAGAAAAAATGAGAGAAAAAAGAAAATATCTATATCTAGTTTTATTGGTAGCGATGTCACTCTTTCTAACCAGCTGCGGAGGCGGCGGAATAAGGTACACTCCGATTGACGGGTTTAAAAGCGGGTGGGACATCCTGGTTTGGCCGATGGCGTTTTTAATGTACGGCATCGGCAAGACCGTCGCTTTTAATTATTACAGCTTAACTATTTTGTTTGCTACCATTATAGTAAGAACTTTGGCATGGCCGATATATGCGAAAACTAACGATTTATCATTAAAAATGAAACTTATGGCTCCGCACCAGGCTAAAATCGAGGCCAAGTATGCCGGCAAAGACGATCCGATTAGCCAGCAGAGAAAGCAAATGGAAATGATGCAACTGTTTAAAAAATACGGAGTAGGTCCCGCGGGCTGCTTGTTGCCCTTTTTGCAGTTGCCGATATTCTTGGCGTTTTTCCAAACGCTGCAAAGAATTCCCCTTACCAAAGGCTCTCAATACAAATTGGACTTCAGTTTCATGAACGGACGAATTTTCGGTTTGGACCTTTTTGACACTAGAGGGGACGTTGTCGGCACTTACCAATGGTGGGGAGTTGTCGTTCTTGCCGCTTTGGTTGGTATTACCCAAGTAATAAGCCAAATAATAGCAACGCGCAGACAGAACAAAATGAAACGGGAAGCGCAATCCGATGTTCCGGCATATAGGCAACCGCAACCCGATCAAATGCAAAAGCAAACCGAAATAATGATGAAAATAATGCTTTATTTTATGACGGCGATGATGGTTTTCTTTGTTTACCAAAGCGCGGCCGCTTTGGGCTTATATTGGTTAGTGGGTAATATCTATACGACGCTCCAAGGGTATGTCGGTCATTTGTTTAGTAAAAAACGCGAAGAAAAACTAAAGAAAAGGATATAAGAATGAAAAGCAAAGTTTATCAAACGCGGACAATGGAAGAGGCTAAATCGTTAGCCGTTAAAGAATTCGGGTTGAATGAATCAGACTTTAACTTTAAAATTCTCGAGGAAAAGAAAGGTTTTTTAGGAATCGGTCGCAGCGTCACGGTGGAGGTAACCGTCGCCGTCGACGGCGTGAAAAAGGGAAAAGAGTACTTGCAAACCCTCTTGAGCAATAATAACGCCAAAGGATTTGTTGAAAAAAGGGTGCGCGGAAATCACGTTGCTTATAATATTGAAGCCGGCGATTTCAACGGCCATTTGATCGGGAAAAACGCCCGAAATCTTTCTTCGCTGCAATTACTTACCTCAATCGTGGTAAACAACTATTATCCTTTGGGCGACGTGAAAACAGTGACCGTCGACGTTGGCGGGTACAAAAGAAGACGCGAGCAGAATTTGGAAAGGCTGGCAATTCAGTACGGGAAGCAAGTTGCCAGAACAAAGCAAAAAATCCAATTGGATAACCTTAATGCTTACGAACGGAAAATAATTCACAAAAAACTAGCGAATTGGAAAGACGTGAAAACTTATTCGGTGGGTGACGAACCGCACCGGAACTTGGTAATCGAACCAAAAAGATAAAAAACTGAGTCAAATGACTCAGTTTTTTTATACTAGACGCTAACGGGTGTTTGCGATAGTTTTTTAATATAATCGATAAAAGGCTTCATGTTCTTATTGACCTTAAATTCTTCCAACAAGGAAAAATACTTATTTTTGTCCTGCCGCGGGATAATAATGGGTTTAAACTTGTTTTTAACGAGATAATATAAGAGTATCAAACGCGCCAAGCGTCCGTTTCCGTCCAAGAAAGGGTGTATTTTCGCCAACTGCAAGTGACTGAACGCGGCCAGCTCATAAACATCTCCTTTATGAGTGTGGAGAACGTGGATATATTTTTTCATCCGGTCGTAAACTTTCACATGGCTGGGAGGGGTGTGGTTGGATCCCTTAATCGATATATCGACGTTCCGGTAGAGACCGCCGACCCTCAAATCCTTCATAAGTAATTCGTGAATATCTTTGATTCCGTTCTCATCGAGACAAACAGTTCGTTTTATTAATGACAAGGTATAAAGTAAAGCCGCGTAATGGTTGCGAATGACAATGTCTTTTCTTGTGGACGCGGGTTTCCCCTGAACGATGATTTTTTCGACGTCGCCGGCTTTCAACCCGTCGTTTTCAAAAGAAAGGGAATTGAAAACAAAGGCCGCGGCAAAATCGGTCGAAAGCCCAAAGTCCGCAAGGAGCGCATCTGCATTCGCAAGCAATTCCGTCATGGCGTTTTCGGTCATCGGGTACCTCCTTTTTGACTATTATACCATAAGCCCTGGAATAAGGAAACAAAATTAACATTAACCTTGAATAAAAAAAGAAACCCATTTATAATATAAACGGAAAGGTTTTGTACTATGCGACGTTTTATATTTACGACTCGACGGATATTAATCATTATCCTTGCCCTGGCAAGCGTTTTTTTGCTTAACGGGGTAACGGAATATTTTATCGTTCAAAGTAAAATTAACGAGTTTAAAAGCCGGGGCGTTGAATACTCTTACGTCGAACGAACAAACACCTATTTTTATATAGTGCCGAAAAAACATGATTATGAAGATAATTCGCGCAACGTCATCGATTTTGACATGAAAGCGCTGGGATCGAAAACCGACATTTTTATTACGACGAGAAACCCGATGAGAGACAACCCGATGTTTTCGTGGATTGTGGCGCCGCTTTCAAAATATTTCTATGTCGGGCACGCGACGATTAACGCTGACGACGACGGATTCTCCGTTATCGAGGTGTTTGGAAACGGCGGCGACCCCGAGGAAAATATCGTGACCATGTCGGACAACATATGGTATATTAGCGACGAGGAAACGCCCAACGTCATCGGTCTGAGAATCAAAAACACCACGGAAGAACAGCGCGACAAAATAATAGAGTACGCCGAGTCAAAAATCGGTCTTCCTTATAATTATACTTTCCTGTTTAATCGAAGTCGCTCCTATTATTGTACTGATCTTGTCAGCCGCGCCGTCGCCTCGGCTGGGATCAATATCAATTATGATTATTTGGCGACAACCGGCAATGACATAATCGTCAGCCGGAATGTCTATATTATTTATTATCGCGAACTCGTTTATGAAAACGGAAAGCCCAGGTACAATGTTTATTTCTTGGAGGAAGAATGATGAACGAAACGATCGTTGCGATTTCGACGGCCCTGGGGAAAAGCGCGATTTCAATCGTGAGGTTAAGCGGCGAGGAGGCGATTTCGATCGTCGCCGGATGTTTTAAAGGCAAAGACTTAACGACGGTTAATTCGCACACCGTCCATTACGGGCATATTTTTGACGAAAGCGGGATCATAGACGAGGTTCTGGTCAGCGTTTTCCGCGCTCCCAGGACATACACGCGCGAGGACATTGTCGAGATCGGGACTCACGGCGGGATTTACGTTACCAACCGCATTCTTGAACTGATGCTTGAGCGCGGATGCCGACTGGCGGAACCGGGCGAGTTTACAAAAAGAGCTTTCCTGAACGGGCGCATCGATTTAACCCAAGCAGAATCGGTTTGCGATATTATCGAGGCGAAAACCGCGGCAAGCCTGAAAATGGCCAATTACGGGTTGCGCGGCGACGTGCGTAAAATGATTGAGGATTTTCGGCGGGAACTGACGGGTTGCATAACCCGCATTGAGGTGAATATTGATTATCCCGAATACGAGGACGAAGAGATTACCTTAGCCGAGTTGTTGCCGCTGATTGAGGCGTTGGAAAGCCGGATCGAGAATATTTTGAGTAAAGCGGAGACTTCCGCAATTCTCAGGGAAGGTATCACTACCGCAATCATCGGACCGCCCAACGTCGGAAAATCAAGCCTGTTAAACGCGCTTTTGCGCGAGGAAAAAGCGATTGTGACGGAAATACCCGGCACGACGAGGGACATCGTGGAAGGGCGAGTAAATATCGGCGGCATCATTCTTAATTTGATCGATACGGCCGGAATCAGGTATGCTGCGGACATCGTTGAAAAAATTGGCGTCGAAAAAACAAAACAAGTCATCGAAGAGGCGGCCCTGATTATTTTGGTATTTGACTACAACGCCCCCCTTACCAATCTGGATAAAGAAATACTTGAAATGACGTCCCGTTCAACCAGAATCACGGTCATAAATAAAAACGATTTGGAACCGAGAATTGATTTGAGTTTGTTTGATGATTATTTGTTGATGTCGACATTTAATCCCGAGGATATCGAGAAATTGGAACGAAAAATCAAGGAAACGTTGCATATTTCCGATATTTCCGAAATTGATTATACATACTTGGGCAATGCCCGGCAAATCGCGAAATTAAAGCAAGCCAAGCAAGCTTTGTCGGACGCTCTTCACAGTCTTAACGGCGGGCAGCCAATTGACATTGTAAATATCGATTTGGTTATCGCTTGGCGCCATTTAAGCGATATATTGGGCGAGAAATCTTCCGTCGAGATAATCGATGAAATTTTCGCTAACTTCTGTCTCGGCAAATAAGCATTAAAGATCTTTCATATATTAATATAATAAAATAGAGCGCCGGCTTTTTAGCGGCGCTTTATTTTTTTGTTTACGCGTTATTTGATTGGTTTTCCGAAAAAAACAATACATTTTTACAAGCGAGCGGGTATAGTCCCAGACCGATAACCGGTAGAAGGGCATACTTTAACATATCCATAAAGATATTTTTTTCCGGTAAGACGGTCTTCAGACCGAAAAGCACCCCGATTACCAAGACGATTGCGATAACGGTCCTGATTATTTTTATTTTCATCGGAGCTCTGTCGGTGAAATTAACAAATCGACGCTCAATCGCAGAGGCTGCAATATAACCCGCGAAAAATGCGTAAGAAGTATAAAAGTCGCGATAAATCTCGATGCTTTCGTAATCCCGTCGCCAGAAAATGAAAACGAAGGGGAGAAAGATTACTAGCGTCAGTAAATACAATAACATTTGTTTTTTTATACAATCCTCGCATTTGCCGTGCAAATAAGTCCCGACCACCGCGATTCCGACGCCCAAAAAGATTCCGGCGAGAACGTCGCTGGGATAATGAACGCCAAGGTATATCCGGGAAAAGCCGATTAGCGTGATTAGCGCGGAGACGGCGATCGTTATCGTTCTCCGTTTAAACACCAGGGCAAACGAGGCGTATGTCGTTGCCGAGATTTGGCTGTGGCCGCTGGGGAACGAATAACCGGTCGCAGTCTCCGGTCGCGCCGGCTGATAATCGGCGACAGTCCACGGGCGCGGTCTTTTAACCAACCCTTTCACCGTATTATTCAGCAAAAGCGAAGTGAAGACGGCGTAAGCCAATCTTTGGCCCGCCTTTTTTGAATATATGAAATAAACTAATATCAAGAGAACGATTAGCACTTCCTTTTCGCCCAGAAAAGTAATCGCTTCAAATAAGATGTCAAAAAAGCCGGTTGCAGCGTCGCGCAAGGCTTGGACGATTTTAACTTCCCAAGTGTTCATAACCATTTTCCTTTCGTCCTTTTTATTTTAATATAATGAAGCGATAAAGTAAAAGAAAAAAAAGCAAGAGACGATTAGCCTCCCGCTCCTATTCTTGCTATTCTTTATTGTCCTTTAGAACTTCTTTCATTGAAGTGACCAAACCGGCGATTCCCTGGATTTCCGAAGGAATAATGATTTTCGTGGCTTTTCCGTCCGCCATGGACTTTAACGCTTCATAGGCCTTAAGGGTGAGAACGGAGTCATCGGCGCCGGCTTTTTTCAACATTTGTAATCCCTGAGCGGTGGCGTCCTGGACTCGAAGAATTGCTTCGGCCTCGCCCTCCGCTTTGAGTATCGCCGCTTGCTTTTTACCTTCGGCCTCAAGTATTTGCGATTGCTTCATCCCTTCGGCTTGCAGGATTCTGGCGCTTTTTTCACCTTCGGCTCTAAGGATGGCCTCGCGCCGCTCGCGTTCCGCGCGCATTTGTTTTTCCATCGCGTCCCTGATGTCTTTCGGCGGGAGAATGTTTTTTAACTCGACGCGGTTGACTTTAATTCCCCACGGGTCGGTCGCCTCGTCGAGAATGTCGCGCATTTTGGCGTTAATCAAATCGCGGCTGGTTAATGTCTGATCCAAATCGATTTCGCCGATGATGTTACGCAGCGTCGTCGCCGTCAGTTTTTCAATGGCGAAAATCGGGTTATCAACGCCGTAGGTGTAGGCCTTCGGATCGGTGATGAAAAAGAAGACAACAGTGTCGATCTGCATCGTGACGTTGTCTTTGGTGATGACCGGCTGCGGGTCAAAATCCAAAACCTGCTCTTTGAGCGACACCTTTTTCGCAATCTTGTCAATGAAGGGGACAAGATAATGAATACCGGTTTCCCAAGTCTTATAGTATTGTCCCACCCTTTGCACAACATAAGCGTTTGCTTGCGGTACGATTCTAAATCCCGAAATGACGATGATGAGAAGTAAAACGACGATAATAATCAGCGCCGCGATGGCGCCGTCTGATAAAAACAACATTACCAAATTCATAAACCCTCCTATTTTCTTTTGCTTATTTAGATTTTAAATTATGATAAATCTTCGGATATTGCGGGGTTGATTTTTACCTCGTAAATTCTTCCAAGGCGCAAAGCCTCTCGGATGGAATTACATTATTGGTGTCGATAATTTTTCCGGCGAGAACTTGATGCGAAGGATTGATATTTCCCTTATAGAGTACGCCTGATTTTCTGCCTATCTTTTCGGACAAGAAAAAGTGAGATAAAGCCATAGCCCCCTATATCGTTATAATATTTCCATGTTGGATTTGTTGTCGATTTTTGACACGATGAGTTTAATTCCTTCGATTCCGTCGACGGAGACAAGCGCCCCGACATTAATTGTCTCATTATCCTTGTTGATGGCGCGCCAGAAGCTGTTGTTCACTTTCACTTCGCCAATTTCAAACGGATGGATTTCCTTTGTTACAACCCCCACTTTCCCGACAAAACGGTCGGCGTTGGTCCGAATAATCGAGCGGCCCGTAAGTTTTTTCACAAAAGGCCTCGTTGCGGCAACGGCTACGGCCGAAGTGCCGAGAAAAATGAAAATCTGCGCAAGCGGGCTCGCGAATATGATCCCACAAATCAAAGCAACAAGGGATCCGAGAGAAAACCAGATTGAGACCAAATTAAAGGTTTCAAGTTCAACGATAATCGTGATTATAAATATTATAATCCAAACCGCCAACAAAGTCCAATCAATCCATTCAAATTGTTTCAGAAAATACATATTACTGTATCTCCCTTTCCATATATACTTTTAAATACTTTTTTGTCGCGTCCCATTCGCAGGGAAATTTGTACATGTTCTTCTTTGAGAAGTCAAGCGGGTAGAATTTTCGAATGTTTTCAATGATGTCCTTGCCGTTGATTCTACCGTAACTCGATTTGATCGAAATCGAGCGCAAATCGCCTGGGTTGTATTTGGACATCATCGAATCTTCCTTGTCGAGCGCTTTAATCAATAAGATATTCTCGTCCTTACTATAACCAATTAAGGTTTTGTGGGCGTTTCTAAAATAAGTCTTGGCGACCGTGTTTAGGGTAATGTTAGTTTCATAAATCGTCACGACGCCTTGCAGGTTTTTGGAGAACCATTGAACATTCATCTAATTCCTCCTTTCATTACATATTATACTACGCTATTCAAAAAAATTCAATACTTTTCCCCAAAAATTCAAAAGAATATTTTTGATTTGTCTTTCTTTTGGAAAAATAATTGAAATATCGTTATTATTTGTGGTATAATACTATTCGTATTGAAGGAGGCTAATAATGAGCAAAGCGCTAAAAAAATATTTAATATTGTTTTTTGTTATTTTGCTTCCCCTTGCGGCCGCGTTTTTTGTCGGCAATTACGGCTACAAGTCGGAAAAATTCGGCCAAGGGAAATGGTATGATAAGTACCGGCAAAATTTTTTTGTTTTTGAAGAAGACTTTACAACCCGCGAAAAAATCCACCGTGTTTTGAGATATGGCCTTAATTCCCATTATAAACTGTATGAAGAAGAGCCTTTTTTCAGTCAAACAATCGAAAACGAACAAGGCGAGAAATTGTTTGTTTTGGAAATATACCGGGCGATTTATGAAGCGCAGGGAGAGGACCGGGTCGAGTATTTATTTACTTTTTACGACGTGCAGTATTTGCGATTAAGGGAAGCCTTTGACGTCGATAGTTTGGTAAAGCAAAAAATCGAGGACTCGAATGTTCCCGAAATTTCGGCGAAAATATTTAGAATAGCGGAAGACGGCACCGTCATCCGCTCTCCTGACCGCGAAGTTGGCTTTATGACGTTATCCGACATGATGTCCGTCATTCCCGATTATGACGCCGACGTAGATTTTAAACAAGGTTATTCGGGAAACAAAAAGAAAGAAACCGACGAACTAGTATTATGCCCGCTCGGGTTTCACCGGATAACGGATATTGATTGGAGCGAAAACGATAAAGCCCTTTTTGAAGTATACGCGTCCGTTGAAGAAGTTCTCGACGAAAACCAGCTGCCCTTACAGACAAAAGTCATCGAATTGGAATTGGACGGGTATTACAGCGATCCCGAGAAACTTGATTACCAAGACTGGACCCCGAGTTACATGCAAAACCTGCGGAATTCGGATTATCTCAAATGGTTGTTCAAGCATTATCTATGGTGGATTTCGCTAATTGCTTTTATTATCGTCGGAGTTATCACTTTCTCGTTTTACATTGCTTGGCTTGCGGAAACCGCCTATGCCGAAAAAACCGCTGGGAAAGCCAAAAAGTCGAGAAAATAAAACCGGCGTATGCGCCCTTTGTTTTGAGGTAAAATATGAATATTGCGGCAATAGAAAAGGCGCTCATCAAAACTTACCGCTCGAGACTGTATCGTCCCTTTGTAAACGCTCTTGACGACTACAAGATGATTTCGTCCGGCGACCGCGTCGCCGTCTGTCTTTCCGGCGGGAAAGACAGTTTTGTGATGGGCAAACTGTTTCAGGAAACGGCAAGGCGCGGGAAAATTAAATTTTCCCTTAAATTCATCGCGATTGATCCCGGCTACGGCGAAGAGCATCTCCAAAGCCTTTTGGATAACGCTCGCCGTTTGAAGATTCCGGTTTTGGTTAAAGAAAAGAACATTTTCAAGACGGCGACGAAACTAGCGGGGGACAAACCTTGCTATATCTGCGCGCGGATGCGTCGCGGGGCTTTGTACGAGTTCGCCAGAGATTGCGGCTGTAACAAAATAGCCTTGGGACATCATTTCAACGACGCGATCGAAACGATTTTGATGAACATTTTCTTTGCCGGGAGTTTCGAGCTCATGATGCCGAAACTGAAGTCAACGAATTTTCCCGGAATGGAACTTATCAGGCCGATGATTTACGTGAAAGAAAAGGATATCGCTAATTTTATGCGCTATGCGGGCATCGAAACGGGCGATTGCGGTTGCGAAATTGCCGGCGAGCGCGATTCGGCGCGCGCGGAAATAAAAAAGCTTATCTCACAACTTAAAAAAACTAACAAGGATATAGATATTAATATTTTCCGAAGCGGCGCAAATATAAATTTGGATCGCGCGATAAAATGGCGACATCGTGGGAAAACATTTTCTTTTCTGGATTTATATGATTAATTGAGTTTTAAAACCGGATATGTTATAATCGAAATATAATAATCAGGAGGTATGCATGGCAAAAACCAAATATGTTTACATGTTCACGGAAACGGACGAAACAATGCGGAATCTTGTCGGCGGAAAAGGCGCCAATCTGGGCCAAATGACAAAATTGGGTCTGCCGATTCCCCAAGGGTTCACCGTTACAACCGAGGCATGCGCCTTTTATTACAATAATGATCGTAAATTATCGGAAGACATCGTCGGTCAGATAAACGCGGCGCTGGCAGAATTGGAAGAAATCACGGAGAAAAAATTCGGTAACCCCGAAAATCCCCTGTTGGTTTCGGTTCGGAGCGGAGCGCGCGTATCGATGCCCGGGATGATGGATACGATTCTTAATTTGGGATTAAACGACACCGTGGTCAAAGGGTTGGCCGAGAAGACCGGAAATCCCCGTTTTGCCTACGATTCTTACCGGCGTTTCATTCAAATGTATTCCGACGTCGTAATGGGGCTCTCAAAGTCGCAGTTCGAAGAAATAATTGACGAGATGAAAAAAGAGCGAAACATCGAGTTAGACACGGAATTCACAGCCGATGATTTTAAAGAAATGGTTACTCGCTTTAAAGAATATTACCGCAGCGAACTAAAGACGGATTTTCCGAGCGACCCGAAAGAACAGTTGTTCGGGGCTATTAACGCCGTGTTCCGTTCTTGGGATAACCCGCGCGCCAATTATTATCGCAAAATAAACCATATACCTTACGAATGGGGAACGGCCGTTAACGTCCAATCGATGGTATACGGCAATATGGGCGATGACTGCGGGACCGGGGTCGCGTTCACGCGAAATCCGGCAACCGGCGAAAACGAACTTTACGGCGAATATCTGATCAACGCTCAGGGCGAAGACGTCGTCGCGGGAATTCGGACGCCGTCCCCAATATCGGAACTTAAAAAAGCGATGCCCGAGATTTACGAGCAGTTCGCCGATTTGGCGTTGAAATTGGAAAATCATTTCAAAGATATGCAGGATATTGAATTTACGATTGAAAACAATAAATTGTACCTGCTGCAAACCCGTAGCGGCAAACGCACGGCGCAAGCCGCTCTACGGATCGCGGTCGAGATGTTTGAAGAAGGCAAAATATCCAAAGAACGGGCTTTAATGCTCGTCCAACCGCAGCAGCTCGATACTTTGTTGCATCCGCAGTTTGACGACGCGGCCCTTAAAAAAGCCGAAATAATCGGCGAGGGCTTGCCGGCGTCGCCGGGCGCGGCTACCGGCCAGGTCGTTTTCAATATAAAACAAGCGCTTGAATATGCCGAGGAAGGCAAGAAAGTGATTCTGGTAAGGCTCGAGACCTCGCCGGAAGACATCGAAGGAATGCACGTTTCCGAGGGCTTCCTCACGGCCCGCGGCGGCATGACTTCCCACGCGGCGGTTGTCGCCCGCGGAATGGGGAAATGCTGCGTCTCCGGATGCAAGGCGCTTGAGATTTACGAGGAAGAAGGATATTTCAAGCTTAACGGCAAAAAATATAATCTTGGCGATTGGATTTCTCTTGACGGTTCCACCGGCGCTATATACGGCGAAAGAATCCCGACCGTACCGGCGAAAATTACCGGCAATTTTGAGAAGTTCATGAACTGGTGCGATGAAATAAGAAGACTTAAAATAAGGACCAACGCCGACACGCCGGTCGACGCTTTGCAAGCGAAGGAATTCGGGGCCGAGGGAATCGGTCTTTGCCGGACGGAGCACATGTTCTTTGATTCCGAGCGCATTACGGCGATGCGCGAGATGATCGTTGCCGAAACGACGGAACAAAGAACCCGTGCATTAAATAAATTATTGCCGATGCAAAGGGATGATTTTGAAAAGATATTTGAGGCGATGGGCAACTTTCCCGTCACCATCAGGTATCTGGACCCGCCGCTGCACGAGTTCCTCCCCACCGATCCGGAAGAAATTAAAGCGATCGCCGCGGAACTTGGCATCACCGTCGAGCGGCTTCGGGCGAAGATTTCGGAACTGCACGAGTTTAACCCGATGCTCGGGCATCGCGGCTGCCGTCTTTCCGTCTCTCATCCCGAACTCGCGGAAATGCAAACCCAGGCCGTTATCGAAGCTTGGATAAACGTCAAGAAAAGAAATCCCCAATACACCGCCGCGCCGGAGATTATGATTCCGCTTATCGGCGATGAAAAAGAGCTAAAATATATTAAAGATATAGTCGTGAGAAAAGCCGACGAGTTGCTCGCGGCCCACAACATGACCTGCGATTATAAAATCGGGACTATGATCGAGATTCCGCGCGCTTGTTTGCGCGCTAAAGAAATCGCCGAGGAAGCCGATTTCTTCAGTTTCGGTACTAACGATTTAACGCAGATGACGTTCGGCTTCAGCCGCGACGACGCCGGGACCTTCCTTACCCATTATTACGAGAAACGGATTTATGAATTTGATCCGTTTGCGAAACTTGACCAGGAAGGCGTGGGTCAATTGGTGGAGCTTGCCTGCGAATTGGGAAGAAAAGCCAAACCCGATTTAAAACTCGGTGTTTGCGGCGAACACGGAGGGGAGCCCTCTTCGATCGAATTCTTCCATAAAGCCGGCTTGGATTATGTTTCCTGCTCTCCCTACCGCGTTCCGATCGCCAGGTTGGCGGCCGCGCAGGCGACGATTAAGCACGGTAAATAATTACCGCAATCAAACCGCGAAGTAAAATTCGCGGTTTTTTTTATGCCTATGGGTTATTGTGAATGACAAATCCGCGTTTCGCCATATTATATAAAGTAAACGAATACGAGAGGGAGGATGTAATGGGAAATACCCGCGTCCCCGAATGCGACCTTCGGGACGAACGCCCCGTTTGTCGGCTTTATTTGCCGTTTGCTTCCGGCAATGATATTAAACTTGGCACCAGGCCCGGCGGAATGGCGGCATTCCCGGCTTTTGTCGGCTTCGGCGTAAGCGACATTTCGATAAATTATTTCGGCGAGCAAATTAATCTGGACGATGAATTCGCTAATTTCGCGATCACGCTTCCGGAAACCTTCGCGATCGACGCGCTGGCCGCGACCTTTTATAACATACAAACCGGCGTCTACGGCAACAGCGTCATTACCGTCAAAGCGCAATTATATCACGCCGACAATAGCGCGAATATCTTTAAACCAATCAAAGAAACTTTGCTTGCTTTAAAACCGGACTTTTACGGCAATACGGGCGACATAAAAATCGCATGCGCCGTGAAAAAAGGAATAAATCTCAAGATTAACGCCGGGAGCAGGTTGCTGTTGGTGTTTTACTCGGAAGCAAACGGGGGAAGAGGGATAACGGAAATCCGGGGATATGCCAGCGCCGGACTAACGCTCACCTAACAAAAAAAGACTGCATTAACGTGCAGTCTTTTGCCTTAGAAATTGCAATTTTTAGGCGTGCGCGGGAAGGGAATCACGTCCCTGATGTTTTCGACGCCGGTAATATACATTATTAGGCGCTCGAACCCGACGCCGAAACCGGAGTGAACGACACCGCCGTATTTCCTGAGGTCAAGATACCATTTCAATTCATCGGCAGGTATCTTCATTTCAGCCATCCGCCGGGTTAAATAATCATAACGCTCTTCGCGCTGGCTTCCGCCGACGAGCTCGCCCGCGCCGGGCACTAGCAGGTCGACGGCGGCGACGGTTTCCTCGTCGTCATTAAGCCGCATATAAAAAGCCTTGATGTCTTTCGGCCAATTGACAATAAATACGGGGGATTTAAAATGAACGTCAGTCAAGTATTTTTCGTGTTCTGTCGCGAGATCGTCGCCGTATTTTATCCTGTTCTCGAATTTTTGGCTCGCCCCGGATAATATTTTGACGGCGTCCCGATAATCGCAGCGGTAAATCGTGGCGCCAACCAGTTTTTTTAATTGCTCGATTTTCCCGGGGGCGACGAAGGCGTCGAAAAATTTCATTTCCTCGTCAGCGTGTTTCAAAACATAATCGATGACGTACTTAATCATGTCCTCGACAATATCCATGATGTCGTGGATATCGGCAAACGCCACTTCCGGCTCTATCATCCAAAATTCCGAAGCGTGGCGCGGGGTGTTGGAATTTTCGGCGCGGAAAGTCGGGCCGAAAGTATAAACCTTTTTAAACGCCAAAGCAAAAGCCTCGGCCTCCAGTTGGCCGGAGACGGTGAGGTTGGCGGGTTTTGCGAAGAAGTCGCGGGAATAATCAATTTTCCCGTTTACTTTCGGAGGGTTTTCCAGATCAAGAGTGGTGACCGCGAATGTTTCCCCGGCCCCTTCCGCGTCGTTGGCGGTTATTATCGGCGTGTGAACGTAGATAAAATCCCGCTCACGGAAAAAATTATGGATGGCGAAGGAGAGAAGGCTTCTAACGCGAAACACCGCGTTAAATAAATTGGTACGCATCCGCAAATGCGCCTGCTCGCGCAAAAACTCGCGCGTATGGCGTTTCGGCTGGATTGGATAGTCGGGCGGGCAATCGCCTTCCAGAATGATGTTCGTCGCTTTTAGCTCGTAGGGCTGCTTTTGCTCCGGAGTGAGAACCAGGGTCCCGGTCGCGGTTACGGCGACCCCGACTCCGTATTTCGCAACCTTGCCGAAGTCGGGCAAAGAACTGTCATATACGATTTGCAGATTAGAAAGAGCTGACCCGTCATTCAAAACAAGAAAACCAAACTCTTTCTGGCTTCGGTTTGAGCGAACCCATCCCTGAACGGTTACGTTTTTCTTTTCCAACGAAAGATAATTTTCATTCAGAAATTTAACGGTTGTTTTCATAATTTGCTCCTTCGTGATGTGATTATATAAAAAGCCCTTAAGAAAAACTTAAGGACGAAAAATTTCCGCGGTGCCACCTTAATTCAAATAACTTGCGCTCATAGGCCCAGTATCGCGGGCGAGACGGTTAGTTCTACTTTATTCTTCTAACGGCTCCGAGTGTTCTTTCGCCAAATGTTTGGCCGGGTTTGCACTATCCCCGGCTCACTGGACAAAGGGATTTGGGTACTTTTCTCTTCAACGCCATATGTTATTATATCGGTATTTTAGCACACTATTACGGCGTTGTCAATTTATTTTTCGGAAAATTTAGGTTAATGTTTTCTTGTCTTTTTATGATTTTTGTAATCAGAGAATCATATAAGAAGTAAAAAATCACTGTCGCGGCGATATTATAGAGCAAATGCGAGTAGGCGACCATTATTTTTTTATTGGGGATAAGAGAACTGTGGGTTTTAAGATATGTTAGTAAATCGCAAAAAGGAAGAAGAAAAATAACGAAGACAACGCCTCCGATCAAGTTAAAAGCGATATTAACGTTGACGGCGGTTTTTGCTTCTTTGGTCGCCGACACGGCCGCCACTAAACTCGCGATCGTCGTTCCGAGATTTGCTCCGAGCACCAGGCTGACCGCCGCCGCCAAGTTGACGGCGTCTATCGCGAATAAGTTCTGGACAATATTTATCGTCCCGCTTGACGATTGCAACAGGGCGCTAACCGCCGTTCCGATGAAAAAGCTCGCGAATCGGTTGCGCGAGAATCGCATGATGTAATCAATAATATTCGATCGCGACAAATTCGCGTAAAAAGAATTCATTATATTTATCCCCAGCAGGAGCAGGCCCAAACCCGTAAGGACGTCGCCGGCGCGGTTTAACTTGTTGTTTTTGAAATAACTAAGGAAAAAACCGAAAAACACAATCAGAAGGCCGTATTTTTCTATTTGAAAGGCAAAAAGAAAAGCGGTTGTCGTCGTCCCGATATTAGCGCCGATCATGATCATTATGCCCTGATACATGGTCATTATCCCGGCGGAAACGAGAGCGACGACGATAGCCGTTACCCCGGAGGAAGACTGGATAAATGTCGTGATAACAATCCCCGTGATCAAGGCTCTGAATTTATTTCCCGCCGCCTTCGCGACAAATGTTTTTATGCGGTCGCCGCTAACCCTAACCAACGCTTGGCGCATGTAATTAAGACCAAATAAAAACACCGATAGCCCGCCGGCGAAAGTTAATATAGCTTCGATAACGCTCTCCCCTTTCAACAATAAATATGAAAAATCAAGGCGGAATATTATAAAAGGAAAGATTTTAAAGAAAAAATAAAAAAAAATCGTTAAAATTAATAAAGTATATGTTATAATATTACAAGGGAGGCGACTTCAATGTCTTACAAAGCCTTATATCGCGCATACCGCCCGCAAAAATTCTCGGAAGTGGTCGGCCAGGAAGCAATCGTCCGCACTTTGCAGAATTCAATATCCAGCGGGAAGATTTCTCACGCTTATCTATTTACCGGTCCGCGAGGGACGGGAAAGACGACGGTGGCGCGAATTCTAGCAAAAGCGCTGAATTGCGAAAACAAACGCGAAGCCGAGCCTTGCGGGAAATGCCTGGTTTGCCAGGAAATCGCGTCGTCAAACAGCCCCGACGTGGTTGAAATCGACGCCGCCAGCAACAATGGCGTCGAGGAAATTAGGGATATACGCGAGAAGGTAAAGTTCCTGCCCAGCGGCTCCAAATACAAAGTATATATTATTGACGAGGTTCACATGCTTACCACGGGCGCTTTCAACGCTTTGCTTAAAACATTGGAAGAGCCGCCGAAGCATGTCGTTTTTATCCTCGCCACAACCGAGCCGCATAAAGTGTTGCCGACGATTATCTCGCGATGCCAAAGGTTTGACTTTAAGTCCTTAAGCGTTAAGCAAATCTCGGCGATGATAAAAAAGGTGGCCGCCGAGGAAAAAATTAATATTACCGAGGAAGCCGTTATCGCCATAGCCGAAGGCGCCGAGGGAGGAATGCGCGACGCTTTGAGTTATTTGGATCAAGCCGTGTCTTTCACCGACGACGTGATAACTATCGACGATGTCAACTCGGTCACCGGCAACTTGAATTATGACAAAATGATAGAATTGGCTTATTGTTTTGAAGAAAAAAACATTAACTCGGCGATTAAGACGGTTAATGATTTGGTCATCATGGGGAAAGAGATAAACAAAATAGTAAGCGGGATGATTCAGTTTTATCGCGACGTCTTGCTTTATAAAAACATTGACACGACCGACTTTTCCCGTTACATTTTTGAAAAAGAAGAATTTAAAAAACTTGCCGAGATGGTCGAGGAAGAAAAAATATTCTATTACGTTGACGCGTTAAGCGATATCCAGTCAAGAATCAGAACGACCGCGGCGCCGCATATCTATTTGGAGGTCGCCCTTGTTAAAATGATTAACGGGTATGCCGACGGCGACGTCGAACACAAAATCGCCGCTCTCGAGCAGCGCTTACGAAGCGTAAACGAGGAAGCATCCGTCGGTTTGCAGGAAAAAGTCAACAACCTGGAAAAAAGAATTATTCGGATCGTCGAGGAGCTGAATAAACTCGATTTGCACAAATTGGTCGAAAAAATCAAAACAATCGAAACGGCATCCCCCGACGCGAACGCCGACTTCGGCATGGAAAAAGAATTCTCCGGATTCCGGGAAAATATAGAAGAATATATTGAAGACAGGATAAAAGAAGAAACAAGGATTAAACTTGATCAGATCATAAGCAAAATTAACAATATTGAGATGAGGCTCCAGTCTCCGGAACCCGCGCCCGCCGCTAAAAAACCGAAAAGCCGGGTCGTGGAAGGACAGGTCGTTTTGTTTGACGAAACCGAGCTTAACGGCGAAGATGTTAAAGAGACAGCCTCCGTCTCGGAAGAATCCGTCACCCGGGAAAGCGCCGCGGATGATATGACTCAAACATCCGAGGGGCCCGCCGCGGAGGAATCGGCAGCGCCCGCGACGGATAACGAGGAGAAAAGACCGCGGGACAACGAGAAGGAAGTAATCAATAAAGAACACTCCCGGTTGGTGCGAACCGTGCGCAACGAGGAAATCCCGGTTACCGATTTTTCGTCGTTGCCGTCCGAACAAAAAGAATCTTCCCCGGCGGCGGAAAACGCCGAAGAGAAAAGCGCCGCGCCTTATAAAAATATATCCTTGCGGAATCTGGCCAACGATCCCTTTAGTAATTACCAAGTGGAAGTCGTCGAACGGATTCTTCATGATTCGCGAACTCAGGAAGCGCGCGAGGACAAGGTCAGGGTAATGGAGTTATGGAAGACGCTCCATAACAACGCCACTCACGAGCAGTTGGACATCGCCGACCTATTGCAGGAAGGACAAATCGTCGCCGTCGGAAACAAAGAGTTTATTTTGGTTTATCCTAACGCCTCTTTATGCAATCAAGTCATGAAAATTAAATTTAAACGCGAAGCCCTGAATTTGCTGTATAAAAATTTAGGCGACACGTATAATTATATTGCCCTCCCGGAAAAGGTCTGGAGCGAAAAAAGGAACGAATATATCAATCAATATAATATCGGGGTCAGATTCCCGAAATTAACCCCGATTGACGACCCAAGTTTGGACGTCAAGAAAGAAAACCAGGATTTTTTGGAACGGCAGGAAAAACTTATCGATCAGGCGATTAAGATTTTCGGCGAGGATTTTGTTAAAATTAGATAAAAAGGAGCGCTGACATGAATCAAAATTTGTTAAAAACGGTAAAGAAAATGCAGGAAGAGATGGTCGCGGCCCAGCAGGAAATCGAATCAACCACCTTTTACGCTTCGGCCGGCGGCGTCGTGAACGTTGAAGTGAAGGGCACGAAAGAGCTGGTAAAAGTAAATATCGAAGAAGGGTTTCAAGCCGATTCGGCGGAAGATTTGGAGATTTTGGGGGAAATGATCGTCGCCGCGTGCAATCAGGCTTATCAAGAAATAGATAAGACGATAAAAGAGAAGATGGGGAAATACAACGATTTATTGGGGTCGTTTGGCGGTTTGTTTTAATGAAATATCCCGAGGCCTTGAAGCGCCTTATCGAAAGTTTTCAAATGTATCCGGGCATCGGCCCGAAAACGGCGGAACGGCTTGCTTTTTTCACTTTTTTTAAATTAAAAGACGAAGACATCGTTCGTTTCAGTCAAAGCCTTTTAAACCTTAAAACCGATGTTATATACTGTTCTCAATGCGGCGTTTTAACTGACCGCGAGAGGTGTGAAATTTGCTCCGATTCCGATCGTCGCAACACGATACTGGTTGTCGAAAGCAGCAGGGACGTGGTTGCCTTTGAAAAAACCAACCAGTACGATGGCCGCTATCACGTCTTGAACGGTTTGATTTCGCCCCTGAAAGGAATTTCACCCAATGAGGTAAATATCAAGTCATTAGTGAACCGGGTTTCATCCGAAGCTCCGGGAGAAGTGATCATTGCCACGGCAGCCACTGTAGAAGGCGAAATGACGGCAATGTATATTAAGAAACAACTGGAAAACAGCAATGTCAAAATAACCCGCATCGGTTACGGTTTGCCGGCCGGCGGGGACATTGAATACGCAGACGAAATCACGTTAGTAAAATCACTTGAAGGGCGAAAAGATATGTAGTATAATGGGGTGAGGAATAATCTGTAAGAAGGAGAACGAGGATGAAAGACACGATCGTTAAACTTTTTGACAAGGCCGACGAGTTTATCGCGAAATTTTTAGCCCCCATTATCAACAAAATAATAAATTTTTTAAGCCAAGGCGAATATACAATTTACGCGTTAATTACTGTTTTCGTGGGTATTATCTTATTGATTGGCCTGTTCAGGTGGGTCTTCAAAGGCACAAAATCATTTATTTTCTTCTTGTTTTTGTTTGGCGCCGTTTTTGCCGTATGGTTATTTCTCGGCAAATAAGGCCCCCATACAATTGGAAGTTATAGTTTTTTAGGGTGAAAAACTATAACCATAACGAATGGACAAAAACGGATATTATCTCAAGAAGAGAACTATCTAGTGATAGTTCCTTTTTTTTGAAGAAAAAATTATGTTAAATTGTTATTAATTAGCGAATGCTTTGTTTTTTGATATTTACATTTACTTTGAATATAAGTCTATGTTATAATTAAAGTAAGAAATAAAGGCACCGAGGAGAAAAAAATGAATAAGGAAACTACCAAAGACGTTCCGGATAGGAATGATTTTCACAGCGGCGTCGCTGTGAAATTACAAAATTTGACGAAGGAATTTGTCGACAAAAAAGGGAAGGTTACGGTAGCGGTAAACAATTTTAACGTGACGATTCCCGCCGGAAAGCTTGTCGGTTTATTGGGGCCTTCGGGATGCGGTAAATCGACAACGTTATATCTGATTTCCGGTTTGTACAAACCTAATGCCGGCGCGATATTTTTTGGCGACGAAGACGTTACAAACACGCCGCCGGAAAAGCGGGGAATCGGTTTGGTTTTTCAAAATTACGCGCTTTATCCGCACATGACGGTTAGGCAAAACATTATGTTTCCCTTGGAGAACGTGCGCGTACCGAAGAAGGAAGCGATGGTCAGGGCGCAAAAGATGGCGGAGCTGGTTCATATCGGCGATTTAATGGATCGCAAACCTAACCAACTTTCCGGCGGCCAACAGCAAAGGGTCGCTATCGCCCGGGCTTTGGTAAAGGAACCGCGCGTGTTGCTTTTGGACGAACCTTTGTCGAATTTGGACGCGCGACTGCGGCTGCAAACGCGCGAGGAGATAAGAAGAATTCAGAAGGAAACCGGGATCACGACGATTTTTGTCACGCACGATCAGGAAGAGGCTATGAGCATATCCGACGAGATAATTGTCATGAACGAGGGGCTGAAACAGCAAATCGGTCATCCGCAGGACGTGTATGAAGATCCCGTCAATATGTTCGTGGCCAAGTTTTTGGGGAACCCGCCGATTAACATCGTCCCCGGCAAACTAAAGGCGGGTAAATGCTTGCTAGATAACGGAGCGTTAATAGATTCAGGCATTAATCAACCGGATCAGGATGTTTTTATCGGATTAAGGCCGGAATATTTAAAATTATCCGACAACGGAAAAATCGAAGCGACGGTCGACATGGTGGAACATATCGGCCGCGACACGATGCTTATATGCTTTTTAAACGGCATGGATGTAAAAATCCGCGCCATTATTCCGAGCGAATACCGCTTGGTTCCGGGAGAGCAGGTTAAATTCGAATGCGCAAAACTTTTCGTCTTTAACAAATCCACCGGGGAGAGATATAAATAATGATAGAGTATAAGAAAGACGGCTGGCGCGCGGCGCTGGCTTTGGCCCCGATGATGCTTTTTATGTTGGTTTTTACTTTCTGGCCAATAATAAACTCATTTATCTGGGCTTTCCTAGACGACTTTTCCTACGGCGGTAGATCGATTTCCCACGGAGAGCTTGGCGGCTATCGCTGGATCACCGGCGGTACGTTCATTAAAGTCGGCATCGCCAATTTTAAAACCGTCTTAACCGACCCGCTGTTTTGGCATGCGCTAAGGAACACCGCGATTATCGTTGTCGTGTCCGTGCCGCTCACGGTAATTATCGGCTTGGGAATCGCGGTCGCGTTAAATTCGATAAAGAAACTTCGCGGCTTTTTTCAAACGATATTTTTCTTACCCTACGTGACCAACACGATTGCTCTCGGGATGGTCTTCGCCACCTTGTTCCATCAAAATTACGGCCTCGTGAACAAGTTATTCAATATGGTCGGGTTCGCCTGGATTAACGGAACGACGGCGACGGGGGTGACAGAGGTTACCTTCGCTTCGGCTTTGGTCGTTTTAACCGTGTATACCGTCTGGAACGGGCTCGCGTTTAAAATTATTGTTTTCTTGTCCGGCCTGCAAAGCATCGACAAACAATATTATCAGGCGGCGCAGGTTGACGCCACCCCGAGATGGCGGGTATTTACGAAAATCACCGTTCCGCTGCTTTCGCCGATGATCTTATATATCACCATAACTTCCTTTATCGGCGCTTTTAAAGCATATTCCAGCGTTATCGCCATTTTCGGCACCGGAAGATACGGCCCGGCCGGAAATTCGAATTTAATGATTACGGTTGTGGGTTATATTTACGATAAGATGGATGTCGGCGGGACGCCTTACGGAGTCGCGGCGGCGGCATCGTTAATCTTGTTTTTCATCATTCTGATTATTACCTTGCTACAATTGCAAATCAGCAAGAAAAGGGTCCATTATTAGGAGGAATCGGTATGAACAGGGAAATGTATTTAAATCCGAAAGAATTAAAACTTTTCCGAACGAAGCAAATAATCGGCAAAGTTTTGACTTATCTATTCTTGACGCTAATGGCCCTTTATATTTTTGTGCCTTTTTACTGGATGATTATCAGTTCGTTAAAGGAAAGTTGGGAGATTACTTCCGACAGATTAACCTTATTGCCGGTTGACAGATCTTGGAAAGCTTTGTGGCCGTGGGACTGGCAATGGAGCAATTATAAAGATTTGATTACCGGGATAAAGAAGGAAGCGGGATCAATCGGCGGGGAATGGATGTTTAAGCCGATGTTGTTTCACTTGATGTTCAGAAACACTTTCCTGGTCGGTCTCTTTACGACCACGGGAACGGTGGTTTTGACCATTCTCGCCGCTTTCGCTTTTTCCCGTTTAAATTTTAAGGGGCGAGACTTGATTTTCGGGATATTCCTGATGACGATGATGATCCCGGGCGAGATATTCGTCGTTGGGAATTACTACACGTTTTCCACGATTGGTTGGGTTCGCTCGGACAGTATCTGGAAAATTTTCGGGACGTTAACCTTGCCGTTTGTCGGCAGCGTCTTTTACACGTTTTTCCTAAGGCAGACTTTCCGCCAAATCCCCAACGAGCTTTATTTGGCCGCCAAAGTGGACGGCACTTCGGATTTTAAGTATCTTTGGAAAATCATGATACCGATCGCGAGCGCGACGATTACGACGATAATTATCTTGAGCATGATCGGCGTGTGGAACGCCTTTGTCTGGCCGACGCTCGTAACGAACGCCGAAAACAGCACCGCGGCGAATTATCACCTGCTGGTCAGCAACGGTTTGCTAGAAGGGTTAAGAAACGCGATCGACTCTTCCGGGGAAAAATCGATTCTGAACTTGCAAATGGCCGGTTCCACAATGGTTACGGTTCCCCTTCTTATCGTGTTTTTCGCGTGTAAAAAATACATAATGCGCGGCGTTTCCCGCAGCGGCATTAAAGGATAAAAATATATAAATAAGGTGAGGATATATGAAGAAAAAAATTATAATTTTTATTTTATTTTTTGTTGGCGTTTATGCTTTAGTCGGTTGCGCCAAAATTTCCTCAATAGCTCGATTTGATTACGAGGTATTGAAGTATGAGGATATTGAGGACGAGAATATCACTATATCTTTCCGCGTCCGCTCGGGCGTTGTGTCCCAGGCTTTGCCGGATTTAATCAAGGCCTTTGAAAACCAATACCCGAATATCACGGTCGATCTTCAAACGGTCGGCGGCGATTACTCCGCTCTGTTAAAGACGACGATCGGAGACATTAACAGCAATAACGCGCCCGATTTGATAATCGGCTATCCGGACCATTTCGCCAGTTATTTTTCCGCCGGCGCTTTGGTCAATCTACAACAGTTTATCAATGACAAAGACGTCGGTTATACAAAGGCGGAATTGGAGGATTTTGTTGATGTTTATATGCCGGAAAACCGGGATTTTCACCCCGATTACCCCGAGGACTACTACGGCCTTCCCTTCAACAAATCGACGGAGGTGTTGGTCTATAACCGGACTTTCTTTAAGGAGCTATACGGCGATAATTATGTGAACAAAATCCCGCAGACGTGGGGGGAATTGGACACGTTAGGAAAAGAAATTATCCAAAAGGTTAAAAACGGCGATGCCGACGAGATTTTTGTTGAGTCGGTTTCGGGCAATAAAACCACGTACCTAAAGATGTCTGATTATTTGTCCGACAATCTTCCCGCCCCGCAGTTCTACCCCTTCAGTTATGACTCGAGCGACAACGCCTTTATTACCCTTGTCCGTCAGTTTGGCGGCAAATACACGGAACGCGTTCATATTGAAAAAGGGTACATACTCTTTGATAACGAAGAAGCAAAATCCGCTCTCGCGTATTTTCAAAATATGGCGAGACAAAGGGTCTTCGCCCTCGCGGCAAGCTTTAATAAAAAATACAACAGCGACCTTGTGGAAACGATTCAAGTCGTAATGACCGTGGGATCCTCGGCGGGAGTAGCCTACAACGCCTCCGGCCGATACGAATACGAGCTTGGCGCGGCGCCGATACCGTATTACAGCGAAGATAAAAAATTCGTTATCCAGCAGGGAACGAATATCGCGATGCTCAATCAAAACTCCGACGCGGAAAAACTAGCGGCTTGGTTGTTTATCAAGTTTATGCTCGAGCCGGAAAACACCGCCAAATTTGCCGTGAACACCGGCGGGTATTTGCCGGTCAGAACTTCCGCTTACGAGACCGAAGAATATAAAGAGTTTTTGGAAGACCCGGCGCTTGATCAAAAATTATGGTCCGAAGCCGTTAAAGTCGCCTTGAGTTATCCGGAGCGCGGCTTTACGATGTTCGTTGACCCGGCGTTTACCGGTTCCGCCGAGATTCGCGATACGGTCGGAGAACTGTTTACCGCCGTTATCGTAAGCAACGCCGATATTACGAAAAGAATCCAGCAAGCATACCGCGAACTTAAGCCTCACGTGAAGAATAATTAAACGAGAGGATGACAAACAATGAAAAACACGCGATATTTAAGAAAATTTCTCCTCTTAATATTTGTCTTCTTTTTAGGCTTTTCGTTAGCGGCGTGCGTTAATACAGATAACGGCAACGACAACGAGAAAAAGCCGATTACGGTTGATGAACTTCAAACCGAATATACTGATGACTTAAGATTAATCCATGAATACAAAAACAAGAACTTTTTGAACCACGGCATCGGCCGCGTGGATTTAGTCCGGGTCATTGACGGAGACACGGCGCATTTTTCCCCGCCGAGCGGGTTCGAGACGATTAAAATAAGACTGTTGGGCATCAACACCCCCGAATCAACGATCAGGATAATGCCTTGGGGACGGGCGGCGTCGGCTTTTGTCTCTCAAAAGTTGGAAAATGCCCATGAAATCGTCCTGGAGGCCGAAGAAGTCGGGAAACCGCCGGTTTTGGATACCACCGGAGACCGTTATTTGGGTTACGTTTGGTATCGTCCGGAAGAAGGCGCCGATTTACGGCTTTTGAATTTGGAAATCATCGAACAATGTTTCTCCTATTTCACGGGCGGCGACGCTTCCAAATATTACGAGGTCTTTGACTTGGCGTTTCAAAAAGCTTATGAAACCAGGTTAAGGGTGTTCGGCGAGAAGGATCCCGATTTCAACTATGACACGGAAGTGGTTGAAGCGACCATCGCCGATTTGCGGGATAACTTCTCCAGTTATTCGACCGGCGTCACGATGAAACTGAAAGCCCAGGTAATAAGAAAAGTCGGGAGCAGCCTATACATTGAAGACTTGGAAGAAACTTTAAACAAAGACACGGGCGAGTCCTCAAAAGCTGGCATCTTCCTGTATCATTCTTTCGCGAGCGGGATGGAAGTGATTAAGATTGGCGACGTTATCGAATTTAATTGCCAGGCCGCCGATACCACGGATTACGGCAGGCAGCTCGTTAACCCGCATAAGATTAGAATCAAGGATTCCGGCACCGAAGTGATGATCCGCGACGTGGACGAGGATGCGGAAAGCCTTCAGAGTTATGAAGGATATGTCGTGAGGATTAAAGAATTTACCGTGGAGTATGTCGGCAAACCCGCCGCCGCTAACGGAGCCTACACGATCAGGGGCACGCTGAAAAGCGGCGCCGAGGTACAGGTTAGGGTTGACGGCGACGTCACGCCCAAACTTTCCCGCGAATTCATCGTTGTCGGGAAGAAGTATGATGTTATCGGCGGCGTAAGCAAATATGTTAACCCGTTTGAAAACAACAAAGTATATTATCAAATCAAACTTGGAAATATTACGGAAGATACGATTAATGATTTCGTGTTGAGCGCGAATCAAGAATAAATAAGGAGGACAAAATTTGTGACATTTATTAAAAAGAATGCTCAAAAACTTATGTTATTCGTGTTTTTGGCTTTGACCGTTTTATTTTTCGCGGCGTGCGATAAAAAACCAAGCGCCGACGAAAAAATGGTGGAGGAAGCCATAAACTCAATAGCGATAATAATTGAGCGAAAAACATTCAAAATACCGAGGAACACGACGATTAAACACAATTTGGAAATCGTGTGGGAATTGGAATGCGAAGACGGAACGGCCAAACTTGAAAAGCGCGGCGAATTTTGGTATGTTGTGATGACGCCGACGCCATATGAGGAAAACGAGGAAGGCGAACAGATTAACGACTGGGGTTACGCCAAACTTAAGGCGACCGTTTCAAAAGGGAAATACTCAAAAACCAGGGAATGGGACGTGGATGTCCCCCCGGGCGATAAAATAATCCCGATTAGCGAGATTAAAACGGAATATCAAAATAACGATCCGGTCGAGCTTACTGACGTGTTGGTGGTTCACCGCATCGAGGGCCAAGGTTTTCTTGTTCAGGACGAAACCGGCGCAATCTACATTTATGACCGCGGAAACGCCAGCGACGTGAAAGTCGGCGACATCGTTTCAATCGAAGGGAAGATCAGTTTCTACGGCGACGCCATTCAGGTTTCTGATCCCGAGGTTTTGGTTAGTTTAAGCGACGAGCCCGTAAGTTATGAAGACGCTCCGGAGAAGACGGTTGCCGAGATACTCGCGCTTGACACCGAAGACCAAGGGAACTTTTACGTGCTTTATAAACTTGAAGGCTATGTCCGCCAAAGCAAATCCGGCAGCTATGATCGCTTCCATATCGAGGCGGGCGGCCAACAAATTATGCTGCATTATAACGCCCTTTCGAAAGCGACCGAAAACGAGCTCAAAGAGTTAAAAGATAAGTATATATCTTTCTGCGCTTATACGTATGTCCGGAATCAACAAAAAATGACTTTGATGATCTTGCCGGATACGATAGAGGAGATAGAAGAGCCGGAACTGACCGACGAAGAAAAAGTCGACTTGGCGGTAGATTACCTTACCGCGACGTATGACGGAAAAACTTTCTATAATGATTTGGATTTGATTACGAAAGACGCCCGCAACGTAACGATTTCTTGGTCTTCTAACAAACCCAACGTAATCAGCAATCAAGGAAAACTTACGATGCCGGATACCGATACCGAAGTGACCCTAACCGCGACCGTAATTTTCGGCGCCAGCGAGAAGGAAGTTACAATTAAGGTCATCGCTAAAGGGGTTGCGCTTTCGACGGTAAAACAGGCGATCGATTTAATAGATAACGGCGATTTGGATTTTGTAAGAACCGTCGGCGTTATTATCGGCCTCGACCAACAAGGCAATTATTATGTCGCGGATGAGACGGGCGTGATATTTGTTCAGGATAATATCGGAGACCTTGCCGTCGGAAATAAGGTAGAAATCCTCGGCAAAGGCAAAGTCGACAACCGTTCTTCGAAATATATCCGGATGATTTACGATGTTTATACCGTGAAAAAGGTTGACAATGACAATCACGACGATCCGTTGACCTATGCGGACGCCGCGGTTTCCGATTTTGATTTTACGATCACCTCGGCGAACATCAAAACCGCCGTCCCG
>LSQX01041104.1_pt1 | contig 35993 bp, 21 predicted proteins | sample 654561 | NCBI WGS metagenome assembly LSQX01 (sample SAMN04489861, study PRJNA283612) | anaerobic digester metagenome | isolation source: 4 biogas reactors fed with cattle manure at either 37C or 55C with and... | place: Denmark: Kongens Lyngby | collected 2014 | reverse complement strand
TTTCATTTTTCCTAAGGACTACTGGGTCAGCATCTGTACCGTCAGTTCCATCTAATCCTTTGATAGATCCTTGGCTTGTCCAGGTAGCTGTTGCAGTTTTTGAATATAAGGTGTATGTATTTAGATTTAAGTAAAGATCTCCTACTACACCTAGTGATCCATCTGGAGTTATACTACCTGTATGAATAGTTTTACCATCAACGCCATCTTCACCATCTGCTCCTGGATTACCTTGAGGTCCTTTAAGATCATCTAAAGCAACAAGATTTTCCCAAGTCCCATCTGTGTGTCTCCATTGGATATGTGTAGCAGATTTTCGAAGTTCTACTTCTGCACCTTCAGGTCCAGTGATATCAGCAAGAGGTATAAGGTCTGTCCAGTTTGCTTCTGAGTCATATTTCCATTGCACATGAGTTTCATTTTTCCTAAGGACTACTGGATCACCTGGATCACCGTCATCACCAGGATCACCCTTAGGTCCTTCTGGTCCTTCTGGTCCTCTTAAAACATCATAAGCAATAAGGTTTTCCCAATCAAGATCTCCTTCATATTTGTATTGGATATATCCTGTGTTTGATTCGTTTTGAATAAGAAGTTTTTTACCATCTGCTCCTGGAGCACCAGGATCACCTTTTGGACCTTCTGGTCCTTTAATTTCACCAACGTTAACGAATCCATTAAAAATAGATCCTACATTAGGTGGTGTACCTGTATTTGAAGCACCCGTATAAACCCATAGATATCCACCTACCAAGTAAGCATCATTTTGAGCTTGTCCTGCTGCGGGGAGATCTGTATGAGCAGCTAAGCTAGCTACGATATTAACAGATTTACCATCGTCACCTTTAGGTCCTTTCTCTCCTTGTGGTCCTTGAGGTCCTACAGTACCTGTGTTTCCTCTAGGTATAGAAAGTTCTAAACGATATTCATCATTACCCATGTATAATAAGTTAGCAGATGCTTGTGAGCCTTCTGTAATAGTACTAACAGTAACACCAGAGATTTTAGGTACATCACCAGTATCTCCTTTAGGTCCAGTTGCTCCTGTTTGTCCACGAGGGATTGATAGGTTTAAGCGGTATGTATTGGTTTTATCATCAACTAAATCAAAAGAGCCAACAGCTGTAGCACTCGCATCTAACATTTTGATTTCAACACTTGATAGATTGGTAGGTAAGCCGTTATCACCCTTAGGTCCACGAACATTTCCAACATCAATGGATTCTCCATCTGATAGGTGTAATCTTAGGTTGTTATCAATGACTGAAGCACTATTAATTCTAACACCAGGATCACCCTTCTCACCTTTAGGTAAGTACATGGTATATACATAGTCATAAAATGTGCCAGCTATTTCAGTATTCTGTTGTTCAAGGATACCAACCTCACTAGTACTTTCAACTGTTCTAGCAATGATATGAATCTTAGGCTGATCACCTTTTGCTCCAGGCTGACCTTGAGGACCAGTTGCACCAGTATCGCCTTTATCACCTTTGAATGCTGCAGGTGTAAACTTATAAGTTATTTGTCCATTAAGATCAATTACTTTAGGTTCAATAGGTGTAGAATCTTCATCACTTGAGAAAATAATATAAGGCACAGGTCCTTCTGGACCTTGTGGTCCTTGAGGTCCACGGATGTTGATACCATTACCATACATTGTTTCATTAGGTTCCTCTGACCATGTCAGTAATCCCGTAGATGGATTCACATGTGGGTAGAATGTTTTACCTTTGATATCAATCCATTGGGTAGGCTGTGCTGCAACTTCATCAGGTGTCATCTTATCTGTGTAGACTTTAAACCCCATGTATCTTTGATTTGCATAAACAGTTGTGGAGTTGGCACCTCCAAACTCATCAGAGTACTCAATCTTGATGAGTGTGCTTGCACCATCCTCACCCTTAGGTCCTTGTTGTCCTATTGGTCCACGTGCACCTGTGTCACCCTTAGTTCCTTTAGGTCCTTGAGGTCCCATAACACCTGGAGTACCTTGTGGTCCTCTAACAGGAACACCTGGGTATTGTGTGGTTACGCCACCTGATGTAACTTCCCAAACATAGTCTTGAGTAGCATCATCAAAAACGATTCCAATCGAAGGTGGAATCAATGCTTCACCAGAAGCTGTGCCACCATAAGCAACACGCTTTTCATATCCGCCTGATGTGATCTCATCTACATAGATCCCACCGTACTCTGTATCAAACAGAATTTGTTTATTAATAATTGGTCTTGCTATTACTTCAGCGTGTGTGCCTCTGAAGATCTGTAGCTTATCACTCAAAGTTGTTAACCCAGCAACATAAGCATCTAATGCTTCTTGAACTGCTGCCTCATTTGGTTCATAAAGTTCAAGCTCAGCTAAAGCTAACATCAAGTTGTTTACATTATCAATAGCCCCCTCAGTCCAGATAACGCCAGACTTCTTAGCTTCAATGAATGTAGTAACCAGTTCTTGAAGATTAGGTAATGCATTGATCTTCTCATCATATCGTTCTGTTATAGCTAATAGTTGAGTCTTGAATCCTTCAATCGTTTCTTGGACTGTATCGTTCCAGTCTTCGGACTCCTTAAGTTCAAGCTCTAAGTTATTAACAATATCAATAATGTTGTTTAGGACGGCACTGGTGATATCCTGACCGTGTTTAATTTTAGGTATCGCCATATTAGATTCCCTTCTTTCTTATAATGCTAGCGTATAAATCATAAGGATTTACTTCAGGTGTTTCAATCGTTGTATAGTTATACGTGATACTTGAGATTGAAAATTCTTTATCATTGGTTCCACTGATTACTGTATCTGCCAGTAAACAAGGGAACGTGTATGTGGAATTAAATACTTTAGTATCCAAGATGGTTCGATCTAATCTTACCCTTTCACCTTCATCTAGTTTGTCACCAGCTTTAAGTGTTCTTAAATCTTGTAAGCTAAAGCGTTTGGATGATGAATCTAGGAGTATATGTCCAGCCTCATTTTTAATTAGAATATCAAATGAGATCTCTGAGTATTGGTTTCTATGATAATATACCAGGACGTTTGCAATGAGCTTGAACATCTTCGGATAGTTTAATTCCTCGCCTCTAAAGTGTATTTTGTATTCATACTGATTTCCAAAGTCTGTGTACACCTCATCACTCATGGTGATTAATGTATTGTTATAAAGGTAGATAGGTTTACCTTTTACATAGAGTATGTGTGACATATTAAACTGTTCTGATTCATCTCTAAGCCATGGGAAGAATGTTTTATTTCCCTGTCTGTAACCCAGTTTGTAATACATCTTAATCTTTATGCCTGGATGATCTAAGATAAGATCCCCATTCTCAAGAATAAATTTCTCTTTCCAGATTAGTGCATAATAATCTTCAGTTATTTCAGAGATACAAGTGTTATCATCCCATGGAATCTGTACTTCAGGTGACTGCATCTTAATCTTATCATTACATGAGTAAAGGTTGATTGTATCACGATTCAATTCACTTGCTTCAATATAATAAACAGTATCAAAGTATTTGAATATAAGTAAGTTCTCTGCAATCTGAACCGTGTCAGGGTTATCACAAGAGATCCCTTGGTTGATTGTCTTTCTGCGGTAAGGAGAATAGTATTGATCTTCGTAATCATCACCAGAACCAGTAACTAAGTGGATAGATCCACCTACATTATCACTGTTTGCGAAGACTACAAGGTTACCTTGGAAAGGTACAACCTTAACTAATGCTTCATTCTTATTTGTCTTAAAGGATAATGATCCACGTTGCGTAATGTATCCAGGGTTATCAATGATTGTTTTAAACCATTGTCCTGAGTTATAGCGATCATCATAGAGTAAGAACTTGTTACCATCACCTACGATTTTGGTACATGACTGTATTATTTTGTAAGTATCGCTGATACTATATTTTGCATCAAATGGGATTGTGGTTGCTGATCCAAAGTATGCTCCATCAACCTCATCTAAGATATAATCCTTAACAGATTCTATAACCATTTTTCCTTCTGCTAAAGATAACACAAGGTTATATTTGATGACATCCTCTTCTTCGAATGTAGTGAGTAAGGTATTCATATCTGTGAGTGTTTTAAATGATTTAGCAAAGGTAACACGATAGATAACTTTATCTGCATCATCTACGTTAATGATAGATAAGTTACGTTTAATAGTTTTCTTAGTAGTTGATCCATCAGGATTAGATACTACTTCAGTCATGAGGTTATCTTTATAGGTATAGATGATATACCATTTACCATCCACCTGTTTCTCCCACTTGAAGTAATAATCCTCATAGGTTTCATTACCAGCAAAGGTCATCTGAGGTTCTAATATATAGCGTCCTAAGATTGTTTTGTTAACAAAGATTCCAAAGATAGAGGTTGCTGCTTGATTGAGTGCAGTAAGTCTAGCAATCTCTGGATAAGGAGATAGATAATTTAACCCAATGTTGATCTCTTCGTTAGGATTAATCAAGTAGGGCATAACTGGGTGAGCAAGTAACTCATTATCTATTAATTCTACAACTACAAAGCGTGTGCCTGTAGTGATATAAAGTTTATTTTTATAAGTTGCGGCTTCTATATTTTTGTAGTTTTGAAAGATAAGTTCTTTAGTTTCAAAGATAGGTTTAAAGAATGCTATATCAAGTACGGATACTTTACGGATGTTGTGTGTGATCAAGCATTTATAATTGATCCCTTGATACCTGACTATAGAGCCTTCCACATATTCAGTCCTTGTTTGATCCCATGGTACTGGTGACAGTGTTTGATTAACATCTTCCGTTGTCCAATAAATAATTTGTGTCTCAACATGAGTTTCTGCATCTTTACTAACCTCATATGAGGTAGGTGTAATAAAATCAAAGTAAGTATCACGGACACACATATACTTCTTACTGTTGTATTCGATAACATCTTTACGTGATGCAAGAAGCGGTTGTGCTGTTACATTATAGTACTCACCAATAAAGTTATAAAAAGTTTTAACTTTTTTATTATTAATGATGTCATAGATATAACTTAGAATGAATCCATCATGGTTCGTGTTAGTTGTTTCTGAATACTGTTCAGGCAACCCTACTGTATGATCAAGTGGATCATATTGTAACATCTCATTTACTTTCTCAATGTTTATAGGAAGTCTATCCAATTGGATATTAGCTCTATCATTGAAGAAGCCTCTATATAATTTTCCGTCTGCAGCTATGATGATATAAGTGATTCGATATGTAAATAAAAAGATTCCTTGGATGTTAAACAGATCATCCTCACAGCTTACTGTGCAAAGTAATGAAGCACCTTTACGTTTCACTAGAGAACCTGAACTGTAGTGCATGTTTACACAATCTCTCATTTCATTATTGAGCAAGTTTTCATTGCTGGGATCTGTGTTAATACCACCAGAGAAATCGTTATATATAGCAGGTTCATCATAAGTATAGATAGGATAGTCTTTGTATGAAGCTGGCATCTATCTCACCTACTCTTCTTCATGTATGATGGAATCTTCTTCAAAGAACTCATCCTCATAGGCAAGTTCATGTGTGATATCTTCCACATAATATTTATAGTTATTTAAGTATAACTGAATCTTATCAACATCTTTAATGAAGCGACTATAATAAAAATACGCAGCATAAAATACCAGAGCATCTTCGAATTCTTCTCTGATAGGTATGTCTACGCTTTTTAATTCATCCAGATCATCAACATTTGTATTGAATTCTGGTGCGATGAGACGGGCATAGTATCCAAAGATTACATCTTGGATTGCTCCGAATCTTACATCCCATTCAATGACCAGTTGATCACCTTTAACATAATAGATTGCAGGGAAGTTTGATAGTACGGTTCTGAATTGACCATCAATATAACTTGCCTGAACTCTATTATTGGATAAGGATAATCTCTTAGCTGTGTCTGCACGGAATGGGAAAAATGTTTTACAATAAATAATCTTTCGGATATCTGTAGGTAGATTAAGAACAAGCATACGATTGTCCTCATACTTTCTGGTAAAGGTAAACTCTCCTTCAGTATCCGATAGTTTAATTTCTTTAAATACTCTGTAACCTCTGGATGTAAGATCAGCCATGCAGTTAGCAATCGCTGTCTTTAAGGAATCGATAGTTACTATATCAAGTCCAGTGGTTTCAACTATTCTTTTGTATAAGTCTAATAGTTTCATATCTTTGTACCTATCGTCCTTTCGATGGTTTTGAGCATATCATCTAAAGATGATCTCTTCTCTTCAGCTTTTTTAAATAGATAGTCTTTCTTTTGTCGTTGGCTTTCGATCTCCATACCAAACTTCTTATGGTTGTTTGCTTTGAAATCTGCGATAATGAAGCCGTTGACAAACTCTGGTTCTAATGGTGCGTTGCTTGAGCCTGCACTTAGTCTGAAACTATTTACTGAGTGTAACTCATAGTATCCTGTTCGTGTATTAAAGGCAATAAAAATGTCCCCATTAGTCAGATCTAACAGTCTATCTGAGATGTGATGCTTGTTCACATATCTCAACCAAGGCTGATATCTCAGAACTTGTTTATGATTCATCAAGAGCTCCTCCAATCTAACCAGTTATATTATAACAAAAAGACACCCCATTGACAAGGGTGTCTAATTCATGGTTAGGTTAAGTCAATCTTATTTAGGTGCACCACTTGAATCATAGCTTAAGTATGTACCAACAGCTGGAACTTTACAGTTCAAGATTGCTGCATGTGCTCTCCAAGCGTCGATATACATATCAGCATACTTATTCATAATACCTTCATACAATTCAGTACCAGGTCTACGAGATAAGACACCTTCTGCATCGCCAGATGTAATCCATTGGAAGTCACGACGAACAAGTTCACCGATCTTACCTTGGTCTAGCATGTAGACGTTGTTGTCACGAGCAAATGAATCTTTGTAAAGTTGATAGTTATCAAACTTAATAGTTGAACGACCACCAAGATTGAAACCATTTGCAGATTGGTCTATTGAATACTCTTTAAATTGATAAAGAGATTTTTCAACAGCTGAAATGATTCTATGGTTAGCAGCTACAATAGTAATTGAAGTTCCATCAGGTGAAGTTAGTTCTAAATGGTCGCCCATATCACGAAGTAATTCTTCATTCATGTAGCTGTTACCAGCTAAGTCATAAGTAGTACACTTGAGTGATTGATATACACCACGGTCTACACCAAAGATCTTATTGTAATCGCCATCTTTGTTGATAACGATTGCTTCAAGTCCAGTGTATTCTGGTTGTGGATCTACTGCAGTATCATCAAGTTGTCTTGAGTATACTTTAATAGAATAACCAGTTGTTAATGCTGACTTTGCAACAGTGAGATCAGTAGCGTCTGGAGATGTTTCTTCAGTCCATGAGCTGAAAGTATTTCCACTAGATTTATAAGTTTCAACTCTTTCAAGGAACTTATCAACAAACATAATAATCTTTTCGTCATGTAATGATACACTGACTTTTTGCCAAATACGTCCAATGAAACGTTTATGAGTTACTGTACCAGTTTCAGTTGGTGCAGGAAGAATAACATCGATTGCTAATCCCATACCAGGAAGAACTGAGTAAGAGTTGCTCATGTAGAATTCAATTACATTAGGAACGCCAACGCCACCATTAGCAACTGAATAGAAAGTATTTTGTGGATAATCCCATGTAGGTTTAGCCCCTGAACCAGTAACATTTGTTAATGAGAATGGTTGAATTGTATTATCAGTTGAAACAGATTTAGTTGCTAAAATATTACCAATCTTTCCATCAGGAGCACCGTATGTGAAACGAGACATTGTATGAGACAATGCAAGTTGCATACGATCAAGTGAATCTTTAACAACATCAATCAATGAACCATCAGATGTACCTTTTAAAAGGACTTCATCAGTTACTGAGAATGTTGCCATTAATTTAGTTGTATCGAATTCTGCTTCAACAGTTTCGACACCTTTGTTTAAATAATCATTAAAGCCAAGTTCGTATCTGTCAGCCGAACGACCAATAGCACGAACGTTATCTGTGATACCTAGAGCAAAACTTTTGTATTTCTTTTTACCACTAATAGTATCTTTAGAGATGCGATTGATTAATGCATCTTTCATTGCGAACTCATTACGGAGTCCTTCTTGATATTCCATTTTTAAGAAGTCTTCTACGACGTTCTTACTTGAAAAACTAGTCATGAATAGACCAGATCCAACTTTTGTATTTTCCACGATAATTCCCTCCTAAGAAATTTTTATTTTTGTGTGTGATTAGGTAAACTTACCGCCACCGATAGTCCTCATCTTTTCTTTTAATGCTGAGAACGCTTCCTTCGTATTAGCAACCTTAATATTGGTGCTTGGAGGAGGTGTCCCGCCGCCTTCTTTTCCAGTTATACCAGGTGGCTGGACAATAACTGGTGGGACCGTTTGACCAGGAATTGGATTTGGATTCGGATTAGTTGTGCCGCCAGGAGTTGCGGTCTTGACTTGATGAATCGCATGATCTTTCTTTCTCATACATCTTCCCCAGACTAGGGCAAATGCATCAACGATGTAGTCTACACGAACATTTTCTTTTCGCATATTCTTATCCAAGAATGCAAGGAAGTCAGGTTCGACTGCTTGATAAATCTCTGGAGTAACATCAGCTTTGATAGTTGCAGTTGCTTGAGCCATAACATCTTCACGCATCTTCTTTTCGATGTACGCTTGAATGTTGGGATCAGTACTAGGTACAGTTGCACCAGCTTGAGAGTTCTTTACTTGTGCCTCTAACTTCGTGATGTAACTGTTTTGGTCCGAAATCTTTTTTCTCTCCATAGTTAATTCTTTTTGCAAGTCTTCAACTTGCTTGGTTAATTCTTCTAATGTCATTGTTAAATCCTCCTATCTGCTGTACTGGTTTGGATTTGAGCCTTGCCCACGTTGGGGTGTACTCATACCAGCCTTGGCGTTTGCGTAGACATTTTCTTGTTGTTTTTCTTGTTGGAATTTCTCATGCTCTTTGATGTGCATATCAATAGCGTCAAGCAAAGCTTTGTATTGCTCAGGGTTTACCTTAGCAAGGTTTCTTATTTCTGGAGAGATTCGAAATAAGTTATGCTCAACAATATGTTGTGCATGCACATGGAATGGTTCTGCTTTGGGTATATCAGTACCACCCTCAAATAAGACGGCATGTTCCTCATCACATAGATCATGAGTTGCTCTCTCGACAGGATCTAACGTATCCACAAGGAAGTTAGCTCTTAGTGAGTTAAGCAATTCAACCTTAGATGTATAGGACATCTGTGACTCTGGATTAAACATTCCAAAATTCATGATCTGCTGAAGCTTCTTCTCAATAGCTTGATCACTTTGCATCAGAAAATCTCTGTTAACAATAGTGAGCTTTTCAGGATTCACATCACACATATCATATCCAAGCGTGTATTCCACGTTAGCAACCTTAAGTTGATCGAACAACATCGTTTGTCTTTGTTGTTCTAGGTAAATAATTTTTTTGAACATGCTTACCATGCACTCAGATATATTATCTAAGGCATTAACTAGCTTGTTCTCATCAGACTCAGACAGTTTGTCAACGACACCATCTGTTCTGACGTTAGACTTGGTTGTTCCATATGCTGCCATCTGTGATAGACCAGCAGTAATGAGCATATCATCTTCAAGAGCTCTCAAGTAATTGATGAACTCCATGGATAGTTTTTCTTTTTGAACTGGTATTGGGTTTCTTGCATTACGTTTTAAACCAATCATTTTACCTGGCTTAGTCGTGAATGCATTCTTATTAATTAAGGACCCTTCCCAGTAATAGACTTGACCAATCGCAATGTGGTTTACATACTCAAGGTATCTATTCTTGATTGCATTGTAAGTCTCTTGTATAGGAATTAATTGAGAGTATACAGTTACTCCTATCATATGATGAGGGACTGATTGCATATTTAAAAAATCAAATGGTATAACTCTCTTGTTATTTTCTGCGTTAATATATGGAAGAACATCGTCCCATAGAATTTGTTTGTCGCACATAATAACATATCTTCCTTCAGGGTATACTGCATCGGGTGCTTTATAATATTCATACACATAAGCATAGTCTATGTCACCCGCATTTGTATAACCTAAGTTAGAAAATCTTGGGTATACAGGAAGTCTTGATTCTGCTATGTTTTCTCTTTTAACTTCGACACCCCATCTTTTTTTGATGTAGTCGACTGAGAATGCTCGTCTATGAACAAGTTCATTCACATCATCCATAGTCTCAACATGTAAAGAGTCAACGAAGATCTCGTGCATAGGGACTGCTGATATGTAGGCTTTACCTTCTCTCAGTAACATCTTCCCTTTGGTTTCACCGATTGTAGTTTCAATCTCACAGATTTCTTTACCTTCAGTCCAGTCAATCCCAGTTTTAAACCATTCAATACCATAGACATCAGCATGCTTAATTGCTTTCTGATAATCTTTTTTAAAGTTCTTATCTGCTATGAAGCTTAATATATAATCATTAACCTTCTTAGCATCACTTACTTCTTTACTAGTATTTTTTATAGGCTTTATCCCAGGGATGGGCATGTTCTGTGTGAACAATCCATATCTATATAAGTAGATAGGAAGCAGCCTGTTAAAAATTTTACGTTCGGTATAAACAGTGGGTTCTTGTTTTTTATCTTCAATGGTGAGTCTTCTAGGATTGATACGCCTGTTCTGACGACCACGTATGAATTCGTTATTAAACTTACCTTGTGCAATATACGGCATCAAGTGTATAGATGAATTATCTACAAAGGTCTTGATATATTGCTGTATATTTTTTGCACTCAATATGATTACCTCCTATACAAATTTTATAATAGTCCTTCTTCATATGCATGAGGATCAAAAGGTTCATCTCTTTCCTCAGTATATTCTTGTTTAGGAGAATTAATACCTTCCATCTGAGTGTTCAAATGATGTTGTAATTCTTCCATGGTGTATCGTTCCTTCTCAATGGACTCTTTCGTCATGAGTAACAAACGTTTGTTAACTTCATTAAGTAAAAGCATTTGCTGATAGATTACAAGAGCCAAAATAATAACAATGATAACAGCTAATGCTGCTATAACAATCGCTAATGCTAGCTCCATTCGTCTTCACCATCCTTAGTTTCAGAGGTTTCAGTTGTTGCAACTGGTTCCTCTTTAACAACCTTCACTTCTTTAGCTTTAGGTTTCGCTTTAGATTTAATAATCTCTACCGTCTCTTGAGCTGCCTTCACATCAACTACTTTTAATCCCATACTTTCAAGAAGTTGTGTACTGTTCAACAGTGCATCTCTTAGAATTTCTGAGTTCAGTGCTATGTAGTTGTGCACTGATGTATCTGTACATAGACAGATATCTGGGTAAGTGTTCTCAGGATATCCCATACGAATAGGCTGTTTGACGCCTGGAACATTTTCTGATCTTTGAAATGAATACATAGTAACCTCCTGTATTAATCCGATTAAATTATATCATAGGTCCCACATATTGTCCACCCCCACAAAAAACTCCTGTTCTTCTTCTTCTTCAAGTCTAGCTTCATCTTCATCCAGGATTCTTTGTAAGCGTGAGCGATTATCTTTAATAACATTATCAAAGCCAATAGGTTCAATGTCATCTGAGTAATAAACTAAGAATAAACCGAAGTCATCAAGGGCGTGATCTAAACATGCGGATGCAATCTTTGTAGGATCTATATCATCATGAACTGCATTTGCTAATTCTTCAATTAACATAGGACATGATTCACTAATTCTAAATTTATAAATACCATCATCTGTAGTAAGTGTCATTGCAGAATGAATTTTATCATAACGCATTTGAACTTTACCTTTCCCTGATTCAACAGAGATGGGGTTCAAGTTATAACTATCAAAGACATCTGCTTTAGTTTCACCAACGATTCTACCTCTATCATCACGATAACGATCACCTGTTCTAAACATATCATGTGGTAGACAGGTGGCACTGATGTAGAAACCTTCTGACATTCTTGCAATTTCTTTAACAAAATCTTCAAAGATAAGTTCTTGCCCGTAGAGTTCTTGGAATACAACTACCCGATGATCAGGGAATACTGCATACCAGTGAGCACTATGATAAGAAGGTTTGTACCCCCAGTCAATAGAGATGAATACTTCCATGTGCCCTGTAAACTTGTCAAGATCTTGTTGGACTAAATGAGGTCTAATCTTTTGTTCATCCTTAAGCTCAAACATTTTACCAGCAACAACATTCCAGTTACCATACATATCCATCTGTCTCATATGCTCAGGTAATGCCATTAAGTTAGCAACGTATGAAGCATTAAGGAATGGGTTATCTTTATAAGAGGCTGGTATGAATCTGATATAACGTTTGATATGAGAGCCATCTCTAGGATCTTCAATGTATTCAATAAAGTCTTTTGTTTGGGTAGGTGTCATATGTTCATCATACTTCACAACAGTAGTGTCAATGAATCTTTCTTTAACCCACTTATGTCCAATACCACCAGGGTTACAACCACAAACAACCTTTGTTGGAATACGTAAAGGTTTGCCTGTATATTTATTCATAACTGTAGCGGAACGAACCATGGTTAAAAGATAATCAAAAGTTCTTTCTTCTTGTTTAGTTAACTCATCAATGATGAGGTAGTGAAATTCCCAACCTTGTTTCTCTCTAGCTTCAGCATAGTTAGCTACACGTTGTAATGTAATATAAGATCCATTAGGAAATACAATTGATCTTGATGGATACCATGAAGAAGATTTCTCACGATACTCATAGATCTTAATACCTTCAACTTCTTGTGGAAATAATGATGGCAGCTTATCAAGGAAAGATTGCTTAACCGCATCTAAGTTCTCACGAAGAATACAGATCTTAGCACCAGGATAAGTCTGTGCAAAAAGGAAGGCGTCAGCCAAGGCTCCAGCTGATTTGCCAGAACCTCGAGCTCCACCATATAAGATGATCCATATATCATCGTATGATACAGGAGCATTATGTAATAGTATTTGTTTCGGATGTGGACGATAGTTAGGTGTTACTGTTAGTACTGTAGCCATTAGTCATTCCCCCAATCTTTCCATTCCTTCTTACCTTTGAACGCTTCAAGAGGTGTCTCTTCAATAAGATCAGGCTCCCAAGGTTTGTATGGTCTGTAGTATGGATTAGTTCTCATATAGTTTTTATGAGCACTATTGAAGTTTGGTACATAGTTATTCATGTAAACTCTAGGTCGATAAGAACTACTTGGTTTAACATTATATTTATCTGTTAGTTCATCGTCTAATGTATCTAACCAAGGGAATATGAAATCTTCATAAGCAATAGCTGTTTTAATAGTTTCCTTTTCCGAGTGTGTTAAACTTGCAAAGAATCGATCAACATCTTCAATGGTACTGATCTTGTATCTTAAACTACTGTTTCTAACCGCAGATATAATCTCTTGAATACCCACACCTTTATCTAAAGCATCTTCAATGATAGCATAGATATCAGAGAGTTTGAGTTTAGAGTTCATAGCTGTAGATATTTCTTTTTTAATACTGCTATACTCCTCAAAGTCAAAGTTTGAATTGCTGTTAGAGTTTACTTCCTTATCTGCATAACGATAAGCCTGAATCAATGAGTTAGCTTTGTAGTAATTACGTAAGCTAGACTTGTAAGTCTTAGTGTTACCAAGTTCAGCAGATACAGCTCTTTGTAATCCTGTGCCAATACGTTCAATAACTGGAGCTTCATGGTCTTCATAAGACTTTAAATACCTAGCCATAGCATTACTTCCAGTCATGCCCATGATGTAACCACCTGCTTTACGGAATAGATTTTCAAATCTATTAAACTGATCGCTAGTTTTAATTAAGTTATCATCAATGATGTCATAACCAAAAACTATTTCTCCTCCAGTACGTACAGCTGGGTTGACTCTACCAATAACATTTCTTAAGGCGAACGCCCATAGTTTCTCACCAAAGTTTTTGTCTTCATTTTGTGTAAATGGGTTTGTACTCATTTCACCTAGTTCATAGAAAGGGTTGATAGAATTGAAAGTATCCATAACAGGTGCACCCTGAAGCAGTGTACTAACTGGGTTTACTATAGCCTGTTCCTTTTTCCATTCTTCTTTTTCTTCTTCAGGCACATCAAAGATTTCGCCAAGCAGTTCATAGATAATTTGAGAAGCCATATAGATACCTAAGACACCCATACCTTGAACACCTAAGTAACGTAGTGAGTTACCTGTTTCACCTTCAACAAAAATGTTTGTTATTGCAGAGTACATTGATTTAGTTTCACCGATACCCCATCTTACTAATGCAAGTGGGAATGTTGTAAATGCTGCTAAGCCGTTTAACTTCTTCGCTAAGACAGGGAAGTCACCAGGTGCTCCGATGTTTTGTCCCATGATATAAACTGCTTGTTGTCCTTCTTTAGATACACGAACATTACCATCAATATCTTTGAGTTCACCTATAGCATCTATAAGCTTTCTCTGATGGTAAGCAGAACCATATACTGACTTGGAACCTTTAGCTAATTTTTCTTTAGTAGATAACCAAAAGGCATAACGAACAAACTCTGTTTGATAAGAGAAGGCTTTGTTCATTCCATTGAAGTAACCTTGTAAGACGCCACCAGTCTTTTCATAATCCGCAGCACCATTTAGGATTTGGTTTAAGTTCATATTGTTTGGATCAAACCCTCTTGCATATAAATACTCATTAAGATCTGCACTCATAACAGCACCTTTACTGCTTAAGAATGCACTTAGATCTGTTTTTGCCTTACCTATTTTAGTTCCAGTCCCTGGATTAGCTAAAGTTAATTGTGCTAAGTCGAATCCAGAATACTTAAACATTCGGTCAATTAACTTAAAAGGGCTTGACATAATTAATTGAACTGCACGTTGTTGAGCTTTTATTAAGATAGCTTTTGTTTTACTAGGAACTTTGGTTACATAAAACTCTTTATTTATAATTTCTGCTAAGCTCTTAGGCATATAGAAGACATCACCATTCATAGCATCAAAAGCTACATTAGTTTCAAAACCTCCATTAAACCTGCTATAGTATTTAATAATTGTGTTAACAAATTCTAATGATCCTTCACTTAAAGCTCTGAAGTTGTTGATGTCAGGATCAAGTGGTCTACCAAACTTATCTACAAGAACCATATCAGGGTTATCATTACTAAGCTTTTGGAACAAGCCACCAAGGAATGTTGCATCAGATGTTTTCTTATACGCTGCTTCTTTAGCTTCACGCATAGATAGGATTGCAATCACATCATTAGAGAAGTCATATAGTTTAATTAGATCTAATGCTTGTCTCTTACTCTCAGCAGATTCTGCTGTCTTTAGTAACTCTACTGCCTTATGTCTAGGTAAATTACTGTCTGCAATCTTTTCTTGAAGAGCATCGAATACTCTAAGATAAGCTTCCCCTATAGTTAGTATATGGTTGCTTAATCCTCTCGCAACATGTTGAAAGTCTAAATCATAATACTCGAGTGTTTCAGCTATACCAGAAATAAATAGTTTAAAGTTGTCTGTATCATCAACATAATAATATTTACTATCTTTTCCTAAGGTCTCAAATGTTTTACGGTACTGGTCAAAGTGCTGCTCAACCACTTTAGTGACTCTACTGTTATTCATATAACCGCTTTCTCTCCAGCGTTCGCCTGCAAGGTAAATTGCAGCTTGTCTAGATATTTTATCAATCATAGAATACATACCATCAAAGTAATGATAGCCATCAAAGACTGGGATTGTTCTAGGATCTGTTGCAGTAGGCATAACATCTGCTTTGCTATCTAAGAACATGCTTGCGACATATGCTCTACGTTCTTTAGAACTTTCAGCACCCTTTCGAATATTAGGTGTAATTAAATAAAAGGCATCGGGGCTAGGTTCATCTGTAATTTTAGCATAATGTTTAGCTATGCTACCAAGTTTGATATTAAGATCTCCCATACTACCTGTTACGTCTGGGTAGATAGATTCAAACTTAGTTACTTTAGCTTGTGCTTCTTCAGTTGTTGTGCCTAACTCTTTTATAATTGCGTCTTTAATACCGTTGAGTTTTTCAAGTTGTTGTGGACTTTTCTCAGTTCTCACTAAATCATCAATCTTTGATAATCGATTAAGAGATCCTTTTAAGAATGCATACTCATTCGTCTCATCTAAGACACCATACTGTCTGGAGAGGATATAGATATTATGATAGTCTTGAAGTAAGTCACGAGCAATAGCATCTTTTCCACTCTTAATAAATTTTGCAATCATATCAGCTTTAATATCTTGTTCGTCTTCTATCTTAATTCCGCTGCTGCTTAAGCCTAGCTTATCTTCTTTGTACGTCTTATGTAATGCTTCCTCTCTACCATCTACAGAAGCTTTAACCGTTGTATTATATCTAGCATCTTCAATGTCTTCATCAATATGCATATTGTTATAACGTTTGTAAGCCTCTGATACTGTAGGAGTACCCTTGATATTACCTTCGAAAGGTGTAGGATCTACATCAGGTGGACGATTGAAAGCTACATCATTACCAACAGATGCTAACCGTTCTCTGATAGAAGACTGTCTATTACTAGCTTGAGTAAAGTATTCTCTGGATGAGAAAGCTTCTCGCATAATATCCCTGAATTTCCATATAGGTACTTGACCACGTTCTGAATCACTGAACGGGACAGGCTGTGCTTTAACTGAATACTGTTTTGTTTCTGGATCATAACCTATTTGAGTTCTGTGAGGTGTAAAGTTCATGTGTGTATATTCAGGGTTGATCTTAGAGGCTGTCTCTACAGCGTCTTTATTATCTGATAATAATGCAGATAATAAAATTGTATAACGATCACGGTATACAGCTTCTGGTCCAGTTGTTTCTTGATCAGTACCTGCTTTATAGACAACTGTATTACTTTCCTTAGCTTTATGGTATCTGTTTTCTTGAGGTGTAAGATCTAACTTGGTGTTGAAATCTTTACCAGGAGCAATGTTCTTGATATTATAAATACCATTTTCAATATGTCTGATCATTGTTTGAGTTAAACCAACCTTAGGGTTAACACCTAGTGCAGGGTTATAATTCTTACCTAAGTCTACAGAATATTCTGGAGAAGTTGGATTAAAGTTATTTGATTGGTTACCACTAATTGCTCTACCTTCATTAAGAATACCTAATCTAGTTGCTTGTTGTACAGATTTAGCTGAGAGGTACTCAAGCTTTTCTGTAGCTGTTCTATTGTATTCTCTAATCATTGTGTTGTAGAAATCTAATGTAGATATAAAACTATCTGTTAAATCTAAATGCATGTTACCTTCATAATCTGTGATTAGCAGTTCGTTCATTTCTCCACCAGGTTTAGTGATACCTTCAAAAGTTGCATTCTGTAATGATTGAAGCACTCTATAATGATTGCTCTTAGAGCTTTGAACAGGTAACTCTGATACATCAGGAAGTTTCAATGGGCTATACTTAAAGACAGTAGATAGCATTGTATCACTAAATAGTATCTTCTCCATAGGGTTAAGTGTTTTTAAAAACTCATCCAATGGAATACGTTTTAATAATTTGTTAATCTCTGCTGTTCCCCAGATACCACCAAACATTTTGTTTGATATAACATCTTGTATATAGTTAGCTTTATCTTTAATGGCTGGATCAAACTTAGCTAGTTTAGATAAGAGGAGCATCTTATATACAGGAGCAGCATTGGTTGACATGTAGTCAGGTCTACTAAGGCTCTTAAGGATAGCTTCAATGCCAGCAATCTCTCTAGAATCAGCAATGATTTGTCCACTGGCTTCATCATACTTGATAAAGTTATCTCCAAGTATTGCCATACCTTCTAATGTTCTTCCACTTGTACCAAGTGTAACCTCATCAATGATTGACATCTTAGCTTTGTTTTTCCAAGTACCTGTATGAGAAGCAACAGCAACAGGTGCTGTAACTTCAAGGTATTTGTAAGGTTGTCCGTCTTTAACCTGAGTTCCATTCTCATCATAAAACTTAAAGGTGAACTCATCAACAACACCAGAATCAATCTTTTTAAAATTAAAGTTACGATGATCAGATACTAAAGTTGCTCTGTTTAAAAGTTCTTTAGGATAATTGTTTGGACCTAATGGTTCACCAGCAATGAATGTACCTTTTGTAATAGCCGTACCAGGTATTGCCATCTTAGCTTTTTCATTTAAGTCAAAGACTTTAGCCACGATGATTCGATTATCTTCTAAGACTCTAACAACCTTATACCCATTCAATTCTTCTGGGACAGTTTGTGTACTAGATAATTTCATACCAGTTTTTAATTCATCATTAAGTTTGACAGCGAGTACTTCATCATATGAGAACTGAAGCTTCTTAGCAAAGGCATAACCTAAGTCTTTACCAGCAGGTCCAAGTTTCATACCACTTTCTGAATCTAGAGTCGGATCATCCTTAACATAAAGAATTGTTCTACGTTGGAAGTTACTGAAGCCAGGTTCATTAGGTTTCTCAAGGTTAGTCTTAATGTTTGTTTTGTTAGGAAGTTGCTTCTTGAAATAGTCCAAAAGGAAAGGGACTAAGTCTCTATCTGATTTAACATCTTTAAAATAAGCATTCCTTTTTAAATAAGGAAGAACTGTTTCTAATAACTGAAGTGCACTTAAGTCTTGATCAAGCTGATCATTCTTAACAAGGTCTCCTCCAAAACCTTTAAGTGCTCTTAGAGCCTTAAGGTATTGGTCATTAGGATTTGCTGTTGTTTCTTTATTTAAATTAGTTATATATTCTTTAGATGCTTTGTTGATAGTAAGCTGGGCTTTTCTTGAATTTCTAATCGCATCTTCATAAACACGCATAGCAAAAATAAAGTCAGCATGACTCTCAATATTGTTGAATAGTTTCATGACTCTAGCTTCTTGAGTCTTAGTTAACATAGAGGCTTTCTTTAAAGAGCTATCTTTTAATTCATCTTGAACAGATTCAATGATCCATTGTTTAACCATTGGTCTAGTTGTATCATCACTAAATAATGCTTCAAGTCTTACAGTAGAGAACTCAGCTAAAGCAAATGGAGCATAGTTAGCTATCTTATTAAATGTAGTTTCATACTCAGGATGAATGATCTTCTGTTTAGATCCAGTACCTTCGTCTATCACAGCATACGCTTTTTTCAGACTGTTTTTACTATCTTTAATTCTTTGCTGTGCATCTATATTACTCTTGGTATAAGATTCTAAACTATAACTATAGTAAGGTCTTGTTGTACCTGTAGACTCAAAGAAGCTTAAGTTAGGTCCTTCGGTAACCCAAGCAAGGTTAAGGATATCTTGAATATCATCATCATTAAGTCTAATGTTTTTTTGTGAAGCGATTGATTGAATTTCTAATATAGCAGCTTTTCTAAGCTCTCCATAATTAGCTTTGCCACTATTTAAAGCATCTAAGTCTTTACGTGTCGTAACTTTTAAAGCGTTTTGGAAGTCTCTGATTCTAGATAAGTCTTCTTTAGTTGAGTACTTAGTTTTGTAAACACCATTAGCTCTAATCTTTTCATTGATGCGATCCCACACAGAGTATACACTGCGGGTTATCGTTGTAATATTTTTACTAAAGGCTTGCATAGATTTAGTAGGCTTAAGGAATGCAATACCATCACCATCTACGTCACCACTGAATAATCCAAATAAAGTATCGTGTGATAATGTTAGGTTAACATTTTGTCCCTCATCAGCAACTTTAACTTTTAATACGTGTAGCTGAGGTTTATCATTAGGGTGACGAATAACAGGTACATATAAAGCATCATCATCTCCACTATAATATTTTTTAGCAGATTCATAATCAACACCCAGTAATTCTCTAAAATTAGAAGCGTTAACATAAAGTGTATCCGAGGTTAGTTTTTCAGGGATACCATTAACTCTAATAATATCACCTACATTAGCACCCGTAGCTAGCCCATAGAATTGTTCCCTTGCAATACGTTTGATAGGGTTTGTTCTAATATAATTAATAAGAGCATCTCTGAGGTTGCTTTCCATATCATAAATGAAAGCTCTATCTAGTAAGACATTATCATTTGTCTTTCCATAGAACGTACTCATTTGTTTTTGAATGTAGTCTCTGACTTCAGGGATATCAATAGAGTTAGTAAGCTGATCTATCACAGGATCCATACGATAGGATAATGTATTGATCGCAGTCTTACGTGCTTCTTCATATCTCATGTTACTATAGTAAGTACTATTTAATAACTCATTGTTTATGACATTAACAATCGGTTTGTAGTGAGATTCGGGTTTAGCTTTATAACTATTAAAGCCTTCTTCACTTACAACATCCTTGTATCGATAATGATTACTAATGTCTCTAATAATTTTTTCTGGTTCTTGGCTTAAGACTTTAGCAATAGCTACTCTGCCACTTTTGAATTCATCTTTGTATACTGTGTGCAAAATATCAATAACCTTATCAAGGACACCATTGTGTTTATAACCTATAATGTTACCATCGGTATCGGTTATAGCATCACCACGAACAAGATTTTCTAATTGACTTTTTGTACCTGTGAAGTCTCTATATTGTTTACTTTCACTTGAAGGCATAACAAGTTGACCAAGGTATGAAATTAAAGATCTAAAGTTATCTCTAGTTTCTTTTCTTTGCATCTTGTAAATAAGTTCAACAGTATCTCCAGGTAGTGTGTTGATAAACTCCTGTGCTTTTTTGTTATTAATTTCACTTTCTTGTTGTGCATACATATAGTTAATTCGGTTGATAACTTCTTGCTGTCTGTATAAATTATCTAAATCTTGGAACCCTTCACGGTAACTAGCAATCCAATCTTGCATGTGTTTTGGCATGTCATTTGTATCTAGTCGCATCTCTTCATCAAACAAATCCATATGATCTTCAATCTTAAAGGATTCACCATAAACAAGTCGACCAAGTTTATCAATATCATCTAATGCATCTGCTCTTGTTGTATTTAAAGGAATCGCTTTATTTATATAAGACTTAAGCAATTGATATGTATCATAGGCATCAGAAGCAGCACTGTGTGCACCACTACTGATAAGACCATTTAATTTAAGTAAGTCTTGTAATGTTCTACGGTTTGACATAGTTATATCAGACTGTATCTGATTCATTACATCATTCAAGATATCTACATGGATCTCTTTTCCATTAGACATAAAGAGTCTAGAATTTTCTGTAAGGAGATTCTGAGCGATCAGTAGATCCTTATCATGTCCTTTACTATTAAAACCTATAGTAATGTAATCTGTTTCGTTCCCAAGGAGCGTGTTGATTTCTGTTTCTATATCAAGACCAGTGTTCTTATCATTCTCAAAATACTTAAGATAGTTTGCGATAGCATCTTTAGTAGCAGGCTCATTACCATATTTTGCGTAGAACTCTGGGAACATTTGCGTAAGCATAAGTTCATCAGTAATGATATTACCTTTAGCATCTCTAACAGGAATATAAATATTCTTTGACTCACTTGTACCATCAGCTCTTTGAATATGAATACCCATCTGGAATATAGGGCTTCTATTATCATTATAGAAGTTTTCAATATCAAAACTGATGACTGTCTTCTTAATAGCTTTAGTAAGGTCAACCGTATTACCATCGGCTATCGTAACTTTAAGTGGTAGATCATTTTGTCTAAAGTCAAGAAGTGCTTGTACATCTGTATTTGTAAGAGCTAAGGATAATGCCGCAGCTTCTTCACTATTGAATATGTAATTCTTAACTAATTGTTTAAAGAAATTTTTCTTAAACTCTGGAGATTCAGGATCTAATTGACCTCTAGAGGATAGTTTGTTATAGGAATCATTCAGACGATCAATCCGTTTAAAGGTTTCTCTTAAAGCTTTAGCATACCCTTTAATCTTTGCACTGTTCTCAATATGTTTGTTTTCAATTTCAAATCGTGTTTGATTATCCACCGTTGGATATAGTGCATAAAGTTCTGAAGATTCAGCAATAAGATTTGATAATTCTTGCTCCATCTGAGCTTGTGAAAGCTGACCATTCTTTAAAGCAGTCTCTACACCAAGCTTACGATTCATTAAGGCTTCATGCTTTTGTTTGTAACTATTAAATAAAGATATCATAAGTTTAGGAGCCTCATCAGCATCGCCAAACATCATGGCATTAACAATGCGTGTAAATGTAGAACCTTGATGTGAAACCTTTTCTTTCATTGCACGATGAATGACTGATGGTATTGCTTCTGAAGTAATGTGGTACTTGAGTATTTCATTCATCTTCTTCATCTGACGATGCATCTTAGCTCTTTGGTTGTCTGTATAGTTCTCCATTAATCCATAAGTGTTAAATAAGATCTGCATGTTCTTGTTGTTGTCTTGCTTAGAAGATTGAAGATCATAAATGCTGTAAAAGAATTTCGTTGCGACATCTGCTGGAACACCCATCTTCTTCAGACCATCAATCACATAATCCTTTCTATCTTTAATAGTAGGTGTATGTGCATATACGTATAAGATCTTATCCATATCCGTAATGATGTCTGGATTCTCAAGTCTATAATAATTATTATTATCCCATTGATCCAAAGCATTTTTAACAAAGGCTGTAATCAATGCATGCTTGTTGCCAGAATTTAATTCAATATAACCTAAGCGTCCGCCAGCTAAAGCTGTGGAATCACTCATCATATTTTTATCAAGATCAAATACAACAATGTTATCTTTATCTAAATCTTCAAAGTATTTACTAGCTGTTCTGAACAAATCATTTAGTTCTTTTTGACCAGTCATACGTTGAGCTGTATCAACGATCTCTCCTGTAGACATATCAACAAATAAATATTTACTCCATTCACTTTGGAAATCCATACCTGTAGAGCGTAGATAAATAGCCAAGGCTAGCTTGGTTGCTTTATCTTGTGATAATCTCTTACCATTGAATTCCATACCCATGAGAGCTTCAGATAATCTAGAAGTAGATTCAACAAAGTTACCCATGTTATCATTGAGTTCCATATTCTTAATAAGTATACTTGCTTCTCTTGTAACACCTGGAATAATTTCTACACCTAAAAGTTTTGCAAGGTTATGCATAAGAATGTATTCTCTGTTCTTATTTTCTATAGACTCAATATCAGAAAGCTTATACTCAACCTTACCCTTATTATACTTAAAACTTTCTGTAATATAATTAAGCATGCGATTAAAGTTTTCTTGTTGAGCAAGGTCCATTGTATCCGTAACGATAGCACCAGTACCTGTACCTAATTCAATAGTTGCTGTTCTTTCAAAGGTTGTACCTGTTGCAAGTTTTTCTCCTTCAGGTTTTGGTATATCTGTAGCTCTAAACACATCACTCTCATTTTTAATAATGTTAAGCTTACTTTCAAGTAAGTCATAATCTTTTTGAGAGAGTAATGGTTTTAATGTGCTTAATAATTTATCCATTTCATCAGGGGTAAAACTAAATAAAGAATCAATAAATAAATTAATCTTACCTTCAGCTTCAGAGTTTGCATGATTAAGAATACTTAATAGCTTGTGCTCAAACTTAGGTTCAACAAACGTGTTGGTTACTGTAAGAGCAGAGCGATGTGTATCAATCATATCAAACAACAGTTTAACATCTGCACCAGTTAGTGTTGGTATCGTGTTCTTTCCATAGAAAGCTTTACCTTGAATACCTGTGATATATTCTGAGGAAGTAGAAATACGTTCTGTTCTAAACTTAATAGCATCGTTAGGATCTGTGAACATATGAGGATTAATATCCATATGCTCTTTAAGTCTTAAGGCTATCGCTTCAAAATCTGCATCAGTAGGCTCTGTGTCTTTTTTCAGAAGCGTATTAAACTCTTGTCCTAATACAGTGCGTGCTTCATAGCTACCCACAACTGCCATAAGTGCATCAGGTTTAGACATAAGGTTAGCATAGATTGTATCGGAAAGTTTTTTCTGTGCAACCAATGCGTTGTACATCATTGTGTAATAAATATTTTCCTTAACTTCTTTAGGTAAGCCACTATGATCATTTAAAATATCCTTAACATATTTGTCTTGGAAATACTTAAGTGCATCATCTGGAGATAGGTCAATGTTATAACTCAAGTTAAACTTAGTTGTACTAAAGGTATCAACTAATTCTTGAACTGTAAATCGGTTACCTAACTTCGCTGCAACATAAGCAAATGGTCCATAGTTAACAGTCTGTTGACTCGTATTTAAACTACCCATTGCATAGTTCTTTATCTGACCATGTATATCAACATCATATGTTGGAATGATATAGTTTAGATCAACTTCTCCTGTTTTAAGGTAGGCTAATGCAGCAGACTTAACATCTGTGATACCCGTCTTAAATTCAAGAACATACTCAAACTTATTATCAATACGCACATGTGTTCTACTGACTTGCCAGATTGGGCTGTTCTTATTAAACCTATTTGCTTCTTGGCTTGTTAGAGCAAACTTAACTACAGCTTTTTGTGTATCTTTTTTATAGTCATCTAATGTATCGATGACATTAAGTAAGATATCATACTGTCTTAGTGTTCTATCTTTAGCGACTGTAATACCGACACCATTCATACCTTGTAAAGATAACTTAATTAACTGACCAGCAAGTTTACCTTGCTTATGATTTAGGTTATCGATTGCAGAGATCAGTGTGAGTATCTCAAAAGAACCCGCATCTAAATCACGTGGGTTAATACTATTGTAGAGAATTTGTTGTGGGTTGATTTTAGTATCATCATTAATATAAGTTAACCCACCAAAGATTTTATGCATACCAATCGTATGGTCTAAGGTACGACGTTGTGCATTTGTAATCTTGTCGGATGACATAGTTGTAGCACCATACCCATACTCTGATTTAAGTTTAGCAATGATTGTGTTTAGAGCAGCTTTAGGCACACTAAAAGATAGAGCAGCATCTTCTTGAAGCTCTGACTTATAATAAATACCAGGGATATTACTTGTTTTGTTATTGCGTAACTCTACCACACCATAGTTTAAAATATCTAACATGCGAGTAAGGTTACCTAAGTCCTGTCTGTTTTTAATATTAAAAGATGCTGTACCACTAGGGTACTCGATACGAATTAGTTCTAACGCCAGATGCTCAGCAGCTAGTTCAGCAACAGCTTGATAATAGTCTGGACCAAAGATAATTGTATATTTTGCTTTCTCTGTTTGTGCATCATTAACAGTTTTAGCAATATGAGGTTGACTAAGACTATTTAATAGTTGCTTAGTTCTACTACCTACAAGTTCAGCCACATCAACATAGACTCTCCCATTACCACCCTTGGCAACGGTACCCTCTTTAAGTCTTGAGATATACTCAGCACCTTTACGCATACGATCTTCAAGAGGTCTAACATTATAATCTTTTTCAAGACGTTCAAGTAAATTGATTCCATGGCGGCTATTATAGATCTCATCCATAATGTCTTCAATATCTGTTAGAGCACTACCACCAAGGTCTGTATAAAGTCTACGATAAAAAGACTCTTCTGATTCTCCATAGTGGTTTGCACGTTGTGTGATAAGATCATGCTGATACTCACGGAGTAACTTCATAGTAATGTTTGCACGTTGTGCTGCATTAGCATTAGATAATGTAGGCTCAACACGTTTATAATAATCCATAAAGTCTTGACGTGTTGCAGTATAGATGTTACGGACCTCTCCACCATTCACTTCGAATGTCTCTGAACTTAATAAGGATTGAATAGAAGCACTCTTAGTTCTACCTTTGAGTATTCTCATTCTCTCCTCTGGAGTAGGCACTCTAACTTCTGGGTCTGCTCCCAATAGTCTAGCGATATAACGGATTACGTAATCAGTTGTACCAGCGTTTGAAGATTGAGAACTTACCTTTTTTGTTAAGAGCTTTATCAAGTCCAGAGATGTTTTTGGGTTTTCTCTAACCCAGTTAGCTAAAGCAGTAAGTGTATTTGGATTAACCACTTCATCTCGAATTAGCTTTGTCTTTGTCTCTTGGTCCAACTCATTGAACTCACCGAAGAGTCTCTTGAGTAAAGTCACCTCCGTTTGTGTCCGTTTGTCTGGAGGTTTCTTTAGAATCTCATTCATCTCATCAACAATACGTACACCCTCTTTATAATTCACGAACTTGGAATTGTCCATAAGATCTGAAGGAAGTTTACGTTTAATTTTTGGATCGACGTCTTCTTGGTTATGATCAATATCTAAACGTTTAAGAATACGAAGAGCATCTTTTTCTGTAATGAATCCAGAATCATAGAGTCTACTTACTGTACCTACGACATCAACAGCTTTGATATCTTTAAATTCAAGCTCTTCATTATTACTGAATAAGGAGTGGAACATTTTAATTGCTTGAACGGTATCTTCAATTCCTTTTGCATAGCGAAGCTTATATAATATTTGCACCGCACGACCAGTGGAAGCAAGTCCAACAGTAGCTGCATAAGTAGAACCTTTAAGTGAAGGAATAAATGCTAATGTGTTCTCTGGGTTTAAGCTATAAATTAATCGAGGAACATTAGCTTCATCTGCTTCTGCATTTGAAATATCAATAAATGTTTTAAGAGCAGCAAGCATTGTCTTAAATTCTTCAGTTCCTTGAGCATCTGTACCAAATCCATCTAGCTTAATAAAGTAACCATCTCTTAAGTCTTCAATGGTGAACCCTGCATTCTTAAGAGCTGTAAGTTCATCTTCTTTGATTTTAGTCTTGTCTAATGTCGTCCATTCTTTGCCACCACTCTTGAATTGATATTTACCATCGATCTCAACAATTTCATCTTGAACACCAGTGACTTGAAATTTCTCCATCACGGCTTGAAGCTTCTCATCTTGATCGAACAAGTGTGCATAGTTTTCGATGAGGTTACTTGAGACTTGTTTAATAGTTTTATTAACACTATCATTAATATGGATACCTAGTTCTTCTAAAGTTGCAGTATAAGAATCTTTAATGAACTCACGTTTCCTATGGATGAATTGACCAAGCTTACCTTTGAAGATACCTTCGCCAGTAATTCTAGTAGCATCCACGATTGCGTTATAGTGTTCATAAGCGATCTGTGCTTGAATTAGTCTTTCAGCCTGGACGCTTGATTTAATTTGTTTAGTGACAATATCTCTAACGAAGGACATGTCATCTGTCTGCATGCCGTTGTGTAGATTGATCATTGCAGTTGTGAGACCAGCAAATGCATCTGCACCCGCATTGACGTCTGCAACATATTGATCTTGGACAGCTTTCCAAGCAGCTGCTTGTTCAGGTGTACCATTAAGCATTTGTTCTTTAAATACCGCACGGATCTTAAGATCTGTTTCTGTAAGGTCACCCAAGTGTCTAAGGATACCGTCTGTTTCCATACCCTCATTCTTTTTACCAAAGCCACCCTTAGCTGTGCTGATCCCAGCCCATATGTTGAACGCAAGGACTTGGGGGTTTGTAATGAACGAATCCCACGCCTCTTTATTGAACATCTCTCCAGTTTGTGAGACAGAGGCTTCGTTATAAGCAGTGAATATATTCTCGAAGATATCGAAGCCAGTGTTTACAGCAACAGACATCCTAGGATATTTAACCATCCAGTTTGTAATAGCGTTAGCGAACTTACTATTGAACTGTCCGCTTTCTTGCAAGCGATTAGCGACCTCATTGCCCTTATGCATCTTCTCAGCATATAATGCCCAGCGTGATGTAGCAGCTTGGTCCAACACAGAGCGGAACGCCATGGACACAGCAGCATTAACCGCAGTCATCTTAAATGTTTCTGAGACGATTTCACGATCCGTCATGCCAAGTCTTTCTTTATTGAGTTCAAGAGAAGAGACTGTTTGCAAGAAATCTTTTGCTGCAATCACAGCAACGGATTGAGCGGTTGCAAATCTGACGCCTAGCGGTGCACCATTGGTAAGACCTGTCAGGGTACCTGCAGTCTTTAGTAGCCCAGCGGTACCTTTCTTAGCTGCCCAACCAGTGACTGCTTTTACTTTAGCCATCTTACCAGAAGTCGCAGCAGCTGCGGCAAACTTACCTGCAGAATTTCCAACCTTCGCACCAGCTTTAGAAAGCCCAGCTGTTGCTAGCATCGCAGCGATCGTACCAGCAGCAGATGCTACACCTTTGCCAATACGCATCCAGTTGACATCACCGTCTGAAGTTTTGAGTCCTGAGTCTGCGACGTACTCATTGTCACCAAACAAGAACGTATCTTGGTTGATCCATTGTTGAATAGTTGCAGAGGTTTCAGCGACTTTATCAAACGCCCAGCCACTTCCAGTAATCCCTTCATAGAGATCGACGACGCCACCACCAAGCATACCACCGAATGATATGAGTCCTGTGAACAGTCCTGTAAATCCTTTTAAGAATGATGATGTTATTTCACCGAACCCAGAACCCGCAAGGGTAATACGGTTAAGCGATCCATCATCATTATAGTGAGCAGTGGCTTTATGATTACCCTCTGCGTCAGTATCCTCAATGGCATAAAGTTTACCATCGGTATGGTAATAATATTTTGCATAGCGTGAGCCATCCTCACGTTCTCCCCAGACGATCGGCTGAAAGCCTTGGAGATATCCCGCACGGTAATACTTAACGATTTGTTCTGATGTTTCATAGAACTCATCTAATGCTTCGAACTCAGCACTAAAAATGTCACGCACTTGCGTAGCCGATAGTTCTTCACCAGTAACATATTCTGATGCGAAGTCATCCATCCTCGTGGAGGTAGAAACTTGCCACCAGTCCTCTGCGTGCATCAAGTCTTCCGCATCTTTTAAAAGACGCTCCATAAAAGGAACGTTATCTGTAACATTACCATATTCACCTTGACGGTATCTGTTATACCAATAAAGAGACGATGATAAATCATGCCCCTCTGCTTTCAATAAATCTTTGCCGTAGGCTTTGTACAAGAACGTGGAGTAACCCATGTTACCTGCCTGATACTCAGCGAACAACCCTTTACGTTTTTCCTCTGCCAATAAAAGTTTGGCGTCCATCTCATAACCCTCAGGCACATAACCTTGACCGTTATAATAATCCGTAAATGATTGCCCTTCCTGCAGACCAACTCTTGAACGTAACTCATCATACTTGGTCACTCCAAGCGTACGCTCATAAAGACTCTTTGAAGTCTTCTGTTCTGCAAGGTTTGGTTCAATCAGATTTGGGCTGTCGCTCACTCGGACTATGCCTGAAGCGTATTGGACGGACCCTTCTTCTTTGGCTTTGGCTTCATTATCATCAAGCTGCCATGGCGTAATCTCATCACGCTCAGCATCTGGATCTTTTTGCCATCCCGAAGTCAGGACATCATCATACGTTTCATCCATCTGTTTTACCTCCACATATTTCTACTTTTATTATAACATAATAATACGTAATTAAAAAGGGTGACAAGATTTTTTGCTGCTAGGCATACCCTAAAGGTATTTCCCCAACCCCGAGCCGTAGGCATCTTGCGGACGCCTTAGCGTGTTTTTCATAGGCGGGGTGTGATTAAGATAGAGGGTGATTAGGTGTGATTAAAGGGTGATTAAAAAGAGGGAGGTCAGTGAATAAAGGTTCATAAGTGAAACCATAAAAACTGAAAAGTGGGTGGGTAGTGTTGATAATATAATGTAGTAGTAGTAGTTCCCAATATTAATATATAAATAATGTAGTAGTAGTAGTAGTTGCTAGGGGGTGGTCTTCCTCCTAACACTTAAATAATAACACTACTTCCTACTTACTAACACTTACACTACACTACTACCTACTACCTACCCCCTCCCTCTCCTACCTATACCCTACCTATATACTATATCCCTATTACCTATATCCTATTACCTATATCCTATTACCTATATCCTCACCTTCTTCCTCCCGCATTTGATTTTCGACGAAGCCCTAGTGGCGTTTGAACGTCGTCAATGATTGAGCGGAAGATAAAGACCAGCACGTCGATAGAATGACGTGAGAAAGTTTCACTGAACAACTGGATGATATTCGCCTGTTCAGAAGCTTATCGAGATGCCCCCTGGTTTTTGGCTAGACAAGTGATCGTCAAGATATTGCCTAGTAACAAGTCGTGCCTACTGTTGGTGAGGTGTCTAATGGTTTTATAAAATCAGTAATGCTTTCGATTACTTTTTTTCGTTTTAATTCAAACTGAATCAGTTTTTATAGTTTTGCTCAGAATCTATCTGGAATTTTTCATTTCGGAATTTTCTGAGGAGAACTATAAATTCTCCAATTGTTCTTAGGCAGTACAAGATCTCGCTCTTGCTGACCATATCAAGGAGGATACTATGAGAACAAAAGATTTAAGTTTTAATGAAATTGTCAGAGCCATTAACTCTGGCTACATGAGATCCGGAAACTCTGGATCTGTAAGAGTGGTGCGTGAGCATTACAAGACATTGGATGACGTCACCACTTTGAAGGCTTGCCTTGACTGGGTTGAGTCCGCAATCAACGACAAGCCCTTTAACCGTGGCTATTATGCCACACGGCGTGCGATTCAACGTCGCATCGACCTAATAAATAGGTAGCACTAGCGTAGGGCCCTTAGTAGTATAGGGTAGTTTACCTTAGTGTTTAGTGTGTGTGTTGTGTGTGCGTGCCAAAAACTCTCACTTAGCATTCTTAACGCAACCATATGTTACTAATGTAAATTATCCTATATGCACTGAGGTGTCAAGTTACGTTAAAGTGGGAGAAAAAAACTTTTCCCACAGCCGTTTTTCGAATCAACCTTATAGCAGCAACGTATCTGTGCGTTAAGCGTTAACGTATATTTGGTGGTTCAGTTAACGTAACCTTACTTCTGACTTTTCTCGAGTCAATTTAAGATGCATGCAGCAACGCATCTCACGTTAACCATGCAGTGGGTTTACCGTTAATTTTAACGTAAATACATTGTTTGGATTATCCAAACGGTTAACGTATATTTGATGGTTGGTGCATTTGGCTCGGAAAAAGTTTTTCTATTTTGCTTAACGCAAACAGCACAATAATCAGCACTTTGTTGCAAGGTTACGTTAAGCACTATGAAATGTTTATGTATATCACGTAAACTTATGTTACACAATTAACGTAAGTTAACGTTGACATACAGTAATAAATGTATTATAATAAAATAAAGGAGGAATTATAATATGAAAAAAAGAATTGAAGTAAATTTATTTGCTGGAAGACATGAAATGCCAGCGAACAAGTCCATCTTCAAAGGTGCTTTGGAAGATGTGACAGATGTTATGGCAATCGAAGAGGATGCAAGAACAAGTCTACAATTGATTGCTCATTCATTAGGCATTAGTGAAGAATTAACTATTGCATCAGATTATGAAACTGATGAAGTAGTATTTGACTTCCCACGAAATGCAGAAGTTACGATTTATGTCACAGGATTAACTGTTGCATTGATCGCAACTTTAAATGTTTTAAGAGGTTATAATGCTAAAGTAACTTTGGCACATTATAACAGAGAAAGTAGTTCTTATTACTTCCAAGAGGTAAGATGAGTATTAAAATAATTTATAATAAAGGAGGTGAAACTATGAAACATAAGTGTAAGTTCTGTGATAAATCTGCACCTAATAACATGCAAGGCTATTGTCAGGTTTGTTATCGTTATTTTATCCTGGAGCGTAAAGAGGTTTATGACTTACCGAAGTACGGTGAGATTACTTACGCACCAAATGGTGATTGCATCTGTCCGTTTTGTGGTAAGGCGTTCCGTAAGTTAGGTATGCATTTTTATTATGCACATAACATGACATCTAGAGAAGCACATAAAGAAGCAGGATGGGATCAGAATGCTAAGGCTACGAATCCTGCATATAGAGATCTCATGCGTGAGAAGCTTCAAGACAAATGTGTGACTGTTAACTTAATAGAGAAAGGACAGGCAACACGGTTTGCACCTGGATCATCAGGTCGCACAAGAGATAAGGTCAGTGCAATGACTTTATCTAGATTAAAACAAAATAGATTTAAAGGAGGTGAAACAAATGAATCCTAATTACCCTAATCCAGATCCTATAGATTCTAAGACTATAGAATATCGTTATAAGAATCACATATGGACTGATGTTGATGGTGTGACACATTATGTTACTCATCTAGAAGATGATTATCTATTGAATATTGTTAAACTATTACAAAAAGATCTCCATCAAATTATTAATGGTTATAAAGCTAAGGATTGGTTGGCTATTATGCTTTCTGAGTATAATAATAGAATAAATAGTACAGTTCAACCAAATCCTTTTGATGAGGATGTACCACACCCTGCTAAATTTCCTACTAATTGGACGCAGCTTGAACCAATCATGGTCAGACCTAGTGAGCGTGAGTATCGTGAACCACGACTGGTTGAATACAGTGAGACAATCTATGGGAAGTATCATTGTGTCATAGAGTTAGACTTGATAGGTTATCGTGTAGGTTATGTAGGTGTGCGTAGTAATCACCCTGCATATAAACAAGAGCTTGATGCTATCAGTACCTCTGTTGCTGGTGGTATATCATTTACAACACATCAGGTAGCAACATTTCGTACGCCTTCTATAAAGATGTGGTACTTCGCTATCGGGTTTAATCATGAAGAGGATTATCCCGATGTAGATGCACTAGATAGATACAAGGAGTACTGGGCTGGTACACATGATTATGAGTCTGTTGAGAACATAATTAAGCGACATAATAATGCACCAGGCAGACTTAAAGGTAAAGGCTTTTTTGAAGTTAAAGATTTAAACTATGTTAAACAACAATTAGTTCAGTTAATCTTAGATCTTGAGCAGTATGAGAAAGATAAAACTAATTAAAAGAAAGGAGGTTATAAAATGATAGGTAGACAGATTAAAAAAGATGGTGTTGTATACACTATCAATGGTATTCAAAAGGTTGAAAATTTTGTAGAGGTTACTGTGTATGAAAACATGGAACCTATGTATGATTTTATCATACCTGATTACACAGCTAAACAGGTAATAAAATTTATTCAAGATTATATCAATAAGACTGATGATGTCACAATCGCTGGCATTAAACATGGCATTAAACATGTCTTTGAAGATATTAAAGCTTTATGCTTCGGAAAAGGAGGTGTATCATGAGAACGTATAAAGTATTTGTAAATAAAGATGGTCGTTATCTCGTCAGCATTCTAAAGAATGGTGATGTAGACACGACAAAAATGTTTGAAGATGCTCGCTCGTGGTGTGTTGATTCAAACTCAAAAATGAGTAATCTTAGAGTGTTTACTAAAAGACATAAAGAATTACTTGATTCAAAAGGTTTTGTATTAAAAGAAATTATAATTAAAGAGGAGGATTTTATATTATGAACTATACAAAAAACCGTAAAATTAAAGCTATCCGTTTATCGGATGACAAGTCTCGTTTATTTAAGACACTTGGAGAAGCGGCTAAGGCTTGTGATGTATCAACAGGATATATCAAAAAATCTATGACTGATCCATTTCATGAATCTAATCAGAGTGATAGGTGGTCACCTTACACAGTACGTGGTAAACTTAAACGTACACCTAGACCTGCATTTAGGTTTGAAGAAGTTCTTGATCATCAGTTAACTCTGATCCCTATCTTTGAGGGAGAAGAAAATGTGGCTATGCCTAGTGTGTATGCCGCAGCTCAGTTCTTAGGGATATCTGCACCTACTATCTATGCACGTCTTAATCCTAATGCACCTAACAATATCGTTACGGATGCAGAAGGTAGACAGTGGATGGTAGTTGCACATCGTGAAGTTGATCATGAATTTGGTAAGAAACTAAGGGAAGGAGTTAGAAAATGAACTACTTTAAAATTACAGGGTTTGAAAACGGAGAACCGATAGAGCCATACGGCGTAGAAACATACGCATCATATCCAACAGAAGTTAGTCGCTCACAGTATATTGATAGTGCGATATATTATGAACCAATAACAGAAGAAGAATATAACAAACTAATTCAAAAAGAAGGGAGATATTAAAATGAAAAAAGATTTTAAATTAATTAGTAGTGTTGAACAAAATCCGTTTGTAGATCCTACAAAAGCAAACAATGGAGGAGGATATTCACAGCCTCGCATTGATTTCACCTATAAAGGTATAAAAGGATTTATCAATGATACATCCTGCGGAGACTTTGGGGAAAGGCTAGAAATAGTTTACGGAGAAAAATCATATTATTGTGATTTTGTAAGCCAAAAAAACTTGGAATACTCCGACTTCTCCAAATATAAAGACAACGACATAGTAAAGGAAATTGAAGATAACACAGGTTACAGAGTGTTATTTAAGGAGGAGTTAGAAAATGAACGTAATAGAATGCAAAAATTGTAAGGCACTGAATTACCAAACATCTCATACGTGCCATAATTGTAAAGTAAAATTATATGAAGAAATAAACACACCTTATTTTACGACAAATACAGAAAAATCTAATTATTATGGTGCAGTAGCATTTTATAATAATAAAAAACAAAGGAGTGGTAAAAAATGAATATATTTGATTTTATGGAGGAGGAGTAGATATGGACATATTTAATTTAATGTATGATGATTTTAAATTTAGTCGAGATAAACCAATCAGGTTATTTGAGGCTTTCGCTGGAATTGGCACTCAACATATGGCTTTAAAAAACTTGGGCTTAGACATTGAACTTGTTGGTATAAGTGAAATAGATAAATATGCTATTCAAAGTTATGAAGCCATTCATGGCAAAGTTAAAAATTATGGTGGAATCGGTGATTTTGATAGATTTCCAAATAATATTGACATCTTAACTTGGTCTTTCCCCTGTCAAGATATATCACTTGCTGGTAAACAACAAGGGATGGAAGATGGAACACGTTCAAATTATGGTTATGTATTTTTAGATACCGTTAAAAACACACCGAAAGAAGAAAGACCAAAAGCTTTATTGATGGAAAATGTCCGTGCTTTATTTAGTGCAAAGTTTCGTGATGATTGGCGTGAAATACAATTAAGGCTTGAAGATATGGGTTATACCAATTATGCTGATGTATTAAATGCCAAAGATTATGGTGTAGCACAAAATAGAGAACGTGTATTCATTGTAAGTATATTGGGTGAATATAACTATACGTTTCCTAAACCAATACCATTAGTTAAAAAATTAAAAGACTACCTAGAAGATGAAGTCGATGAAAAATATTATTTAAGTGATAAAATGTTAAACTTCTTTGTTAATAATAGTATTAAAAACAAGGAGAAAGGAAATGGTTTTAGATTTAAACCACATGAAAAAGAAAAAGCAAATATTGCATATGCTATAACAACAAATGCTGGAAGCCGAATGGACGATAATTTTATAAAAATACCAGAAGCAACAAAACAAGGTTATGCGTTAGCACAAGATGGAGATGGGGTATACATAGATCAACCACATCAAAAGTGTGGCGTAGTCCAAAAGGATAAAATACAAACCTTAAAAACAAGTGTGAATGATATAGGTGTAGTGGTAAAAGATAGTGAAAATTATATTTACCATAAAAGTTTAGGTGGTATAGATAATGCGCGCAGGATATATAAAACTAATAAAATTATGGGAACTATAACTACCTATCAAGATAATTCAAAAGTTTTATTAAATAATTTAAGAATTAGGAAACTTACTCCACTTGAAGCATGGAGATTAATGGGAATTAAAGATGAAGATTTTTACAAAGCACAAAAGTCAGGTGTTAGCGATACACAGTTATATAAACAAGCAGGAAATGCAATTGTAGTTGATGTCTTAATGGCAATATTCAGTCAAATGATAAAATAAAAAGGGAGAATGAGAAATGAAAAAAGCAAAAGGAGGTATATAAAATGGAAAAATCAATTTTATTATCAATACAACCAAAGCATTTATTAAATATACTAAACGGAGATAAAACGCTTGAATTAAGAAAAACAGTTCCAAAAGATTTTAAAGGTTGGGTATATATTTATTGCAC
>LSQX01305979.1_pt1 | contig 36004 bp, 35 predicted proteins | sample 654561 | NCBI WGS metagenome assembly LSQX01 (sample SAMN04489861, study PRJNA283612) | anaerobic digester metagenome | isolation source: 4 biogas reactors fed with cattle manure at either 37C or 55C with and... | place: Denmark: Kongens Lyngby | collected 2014 | reverse complement strand
CACATGGACCTTGCCAGGAAGCTCATCCACGGGGAGATCCCGTACATGCCGGAGTCCGACAGGGACCTGTTCGGGGGGATGGAGCCCCTTTCCAAGCTCCTTGAGGATGCGGGAATAGACCCCGGTGCGGTATGCGATCTGATAGAGTACCCCCGGTCCAGGAGCGGGGGGTTGGACCTGTTCATGTCGGACGGTTCCCCTCAGTCATTCTTCGAGAACAAGGATTACATTCATCAGATAATACACGGTCCCGTTGATGCGGATCAGATGGACTATCTGCTCAGGGACGCCCACTACACAGGGGTGGTCCTGGGGACCATAGACATAGACAGGCTGCTCAGCCAGATAAGGATAGACAACGGCCGGATGGTCGTGGGGAAGGGGGGCATAGCGGCCGCCGAGGGCCTGATGGTGTCCCGGGCCCTGATGTACTCCTCCGTGTACTATCACAAGACGGTCAGGATAGCCGAGATGATGCTCACCAAGGCAGCGGAGATATCCGGCGCAGACCTGTCGGAGCTGTACCTCATGAGCGACTGCACGTTCATCAACCACATCGTCGGGACCGGAGGCAGGGCCTCCGAACTGGCCAGGAAGGTCATGAGCCGCAGGCTGTACAAGAATGCGTACGTCCTGCAGAATGCCAGCATGTCAGATGATGCCAAGGCCGACCTGTCCAGGTATGCGGGATATGCGGACAGGAAGTCTCTTGAGGCGGAGATCGCTCTCGAGGCGGGACTGGAGGACCACGAGGTCGTGATAGACATACCGTCCAAATCGATCCTGCTGTCCAAGGTGAAGATAGGCAAGACCGACGTCTACATATCGGATGATGAGGGCCGTATGAAGCCGATCTTCAGGATATCGCCTCTGGCGAAGGCTCTGCAGAGCCGTGAGATATTCGACTGGGCGATAACGGTATCCTCTCCCCAGGAGCACACGGGGAAGGTGGCGGCGGCGTGCAGGAGGGTACTATCCTTTGATGACGCCGAGGGGCCTTAGCCTGGCCACCCTGCCCGCCAACCCCGAACCGGACACGACGGAGACGACCTCTTCAACATCCTTGTACGTCTCGGGAGCCTCCTCCACCAATCCGCCGTCGGAACCGCTTCTGAGCATTATACCGTCCTTCTTGAGATCGGCCTTCACCTCTGACGCCCTGATCGACCTCAGCGCCGCTTTGCGGGACATCCTCCTGCCGGCGCCGTGGCAGCTGGAACCGAAGCTGAGGTCCATGGACCCCTGCAGGCCTACGAGCACATAGGTGCCCACGGACATATCCCCGGGGACGATGACCGGCTGACCCACGGCCCTGTATCTCTCCGGCACGTCCGGGTGCCCGGCAGGGAATGCCCTCGTGGCCCCCTTCCTGTGGACCAGGACGTCCATCTCCCTGCCGTCCACATTGTGGCGCTCCTTCTTCGCGATATTGTGGGCCACATCGTAGACCATGCTCATGCCCAGGTCCCCGGCGGAGGATCTGAAGACCTTCTCGAAGGACTCCCTGATCCAATGGGTTATCATCTGCCGGTTGGCCCAGGCATAGTTGGCACCGCATGACATGGCCGCGAAGTAGTCCGCCCCCTCCTCGGAATCAAGGGGGGCGCACGCCAATTGGGGATCGGGCAGGGATATGTCATGCTTCTTGATGTACCGTTCCATTTCGCGTATGTAATCAGTGGCTATCTGGTGGCCGCATCCTCTGGAACCGCAGTGGACCGTCACGGTGACCGTCCCCTTCTCCAGTCCGAATGCCTCGGCCGCCTCTTCGCCGAACACCTCATCCACCACATCCACTTCCAGGAAGTGATTCCCTGAGCCCAGGGACCCCAGCTGCGGTATCCCTCTCTCCTTGGCCTTATCGCTGACCTTGGACGGATCGGCGCTCTCCATGCGGCCGCCGTTCTCCGTGACATCAAGATCGTCATCCCAGCCGAATCCGTTCTCCACTGCCCAGCGGGACCCGTTCTCGAGCACATCATCGATCTGGTCCCGGGAGAGCCTCTTCAATCCCTTGGACCCCAATCCGGAGGGGATGTTGGCGTAGAGGGCGTCCATGAGAGGATCCAGTCTGCCTTTGAGGTCCTCTTCCCGCAGGTCCGTTCTTATGAGTCTCACACCGCAGTTTATGTCGAACCCTATCCCGCCCGGGGAGATATGCCCGGTCACGGCATCCACTGCGGCCACGCCGCCTATCGGGAAACCGTACCCCCAGTGAACATCAGGCATTGCGACGGAGCTCCCGACGATGCCCGGCAGGCATGCGACATTGGCCGCCTGGAGCAGGGAATTGTCCTCGGAGATGGAAGGGAGCATGCTCTCGGAAGCGAATATGACGGCATCGGTCCTCATGCAGGGGACGGCCCCCCTGGGCACGCGCCATCTGTAATCATCCACTCTCTCAAGATCCCCCTTCCACGACATAGATGACAATCTCCGTTCTGATTGATAAATAGGGGCCGGGACCGAGATTTGAACCCGAGTCAGGGGATCCACAGTCCCCTAGGATAACCAAGCTACCCTATCCCGGCCATTAAGTACGCTGTGATTATATCTTCATAATTAAAGGTTGTTCAAGAGGCCGCGGCCTTTCAAGCCTTTCAAGCCGTCCGCATGCATACGGAATGTCTGAGAAAGGCTGCCGTTCCCGGATTCTTTTTCAAAGGGGCGCCCGCTCTGTCTGATTCAGGACACAAGGATTAATTACGCAGCACAAATTTCAAGATGGCATGAAGAGGAACATCATATCAGTTCTGGACATGAAGGACGATATGCCTGAGATAGTGGATCTGGCAATAAAGCTGAAGAAGGAGCGCGGGCATCACGGTGATCCTCTGAAGGGCAAATCCCTGGCAATGATCTTCGAGAAGCCCAGCACCCGTACGAGGATATCCTTCGACGTGGCCATGAGCGAGCTGGGAGGCCACCCGCTCTACATAGAGATGTCCTCCACCCACATGGGAGGTCACAACGAGACCGTGGAGGATACCGCCCATGTGCTCAGCAGGCTCGTCCACGGCGTGATGTACCGTGCTTACGATTACAAGGTGATGGACCGCATAGGCGATACGGCGACGATACCCGTGATAAGCGGCCTGGACAACCTGGAGCACCCGTGCCAGGCCCTGGCGGACATGATGACCATAAAGGAGAAGAAGGGCGGGTTCCAGGGCAAGAAGCTGGTCTATCTGGGTGACGGGAACAATGTCTGCAACTCCCTGCTCTATGCATCCGCCATAATGGGGATAGACATGGTCGCCTGCTGTCCGGCCGTCAGGATGCCCAATGCGGAGATCATGCTCGGCGCCGCAAGGCTGGCCGAGAAGAACGGATGCCACATATCCGCATCCCATCAGCCGAAGGAGGCCTGCAGGGACGCCGACGTCCTGTACACTGATACATGGGTCTCCATGGGCGACGATACGCCCGTCGAGACGGCCGTGCGCATATTCAAGGACTATCAGATAAACAGCGAGCTCCTGTCCATAGCGAAACCGGACTGCATCGTCCTGCACTGTCTGCCCGCCCACAGGGGGTATGAGATAACCGATGAGGTGATGGACGGGCCTCAGAGCGCCGTGTTCGATCAGGCGGAGAACCGCCTCCACGCCCAGAAGGCAGTGCTGTACACACTGCTCAAATGACCTGGGCGGACACGAGGTCCTCGACGATATCCAGGAATTTCTCCTTCTTGTCCTCAGGTATGGTGGCACCGGCCGCTACGTTGTGGCCGCCGCCGAATCCTCCGACCAGTGAGGCCGCCGTCTTCATGACCTCCGACAGGTCCAGGCCTCTCCCGGCCATGTCCCGCTCCGCCCTGGCGGAGACCTTCACGCCGTCCTCCGAATCGGCGAAGGCGATTATGGGCAGGCCGCGGTAGGCCCCGTCGCCGTTGAGCAGCATGCCTGCGACTATGCCGAGGACAGTGTCCTTTATGTCGCTGCCCGCATCGAAATACTGTATGTACCTGCGCACCTTCAGCAGGTCGTTCTTCCTGATATGGTCGATGGCACCGGAGATGTTGCGCTTGTGCATGCTCCTGTTCTCCTTCGATGCCTTCACAGCATCCTCGTCCCCCATGCATATGCGCATCCCGGTGGGCGCATCATCATATCTTCCGCAGGAGTTCAGGAGTGTTGCGAACTCCTTCGCATCATGTCTGTCCGTCCCTCTCGGGAAATCGGTGAGGACGTACGTCTCGCCCACCAGCCTCTCCCGGTCCTTCTCCCTGACGAATGACAGGAGGGCATCGGTCGCCGCCGCCCTCTCCTCTTCGCTGAGATCCGTCCAGCATCTGTTCCTCCTGCCCTCCTTCAGAGGGATCCCCAGTCTGGCATAGAAGGCCGCGCAGGCCTCCTGCTCGTTGGACAGGCCCGGAATCTCCGGGTCCGACCCGTACTGCAGGAAGCCCGTCAGGGGCCTCGTCTCCCTGCCGTACAGCCTGACATCTTCCTTTATCTCAAGGTTCCCCTCGGATACGGCGTCCCCTAGGATCGCCCTGTTGATCCCGGAGAGCCCGCTGCCGGAGTCCTGCATATCCCCGCATGCTCCGACTATCGCAAGATATGCAAGGTCCGTGTTCGCTGGATCGATGCTCTTGGCCACCAGATACGTCACCCCGGCCCCGCTGAGGTCGGAGGATCCGTCATATCCGTGGTCATGAGGATTCACATGCACTATCCGATTGAAATCCCCCAGTGAGGTCTGGCCCTTCCTCCAGGATGAATCGGGGACGTGATGGTCCGTGATCACTATGCCGTCCTTCCTGAGCCGGGACAGGTATCCGCTGCCCAGGTCCGAAATCCAGACCAGGGATCTGGAGCTGTTATTGACGGCATCTATCGCATCCTCTCCCATCTTGCTGAAGAAGAGGACGTCATAATCCTTGCCGAGCCTCTCGCAGACGATCGCGGATATGGCCGCCGCCGATATGCCGTCGGCATCTATGTGTGAGACGATCAGGATATCGTCGGCCCCGGACACCGCCTCCGCGGCAGCCTTCACGGCCTTCTCCAAGCCCCCGAGATCCATTTGCCGCATTCTGTCACCGGGGGTGTTATAGTCCGCATATTGAAAAACAGTTGCTATGCGCAGGTTCTAAATCCGCGACGGACGATGAAGGGCCATGGATTCTGCCGAGATATTGCCGGGGGTGCGCGTCTTCTCGGACAGATGCCTAATGCTGGAGGAGGGGCGCGTGATGGTGATAGGCGATCTCCATCTCGGATACGAGAGGGCCCTTGAGGAAGAGGGATTCTATCTGCCGCGCATAAACACGGAGACGATAAGGGAAGCTCTCAACAGGGCGATATGCCGGCACGAGCCTTCCGCTGTCATCCTGTTAGGCGATATAAAACATGATTTCAGAAGGACGAGATATGAGGCGAGGGAGGAGATCCTGTCCCTGATCCGTATGCTCAAAGCCGCTGCGGAGGTGGTGGTGGTCAAGGGCAACCATGACAATTTCATACAGAACGTGCTCTCAGAAGAGGGCATCCTGGCCGTGGATCACGTGGACGCAGGAGGTTTCAGACTGGAGCACGGCCACACAGATTCGGGCCGGAGACCGGTCATAATAGGGCATGAGCATCCGTCCGTCAGGATAAGGGACCCCCTCAGCGGAGGGATCAAGATGGCATGCTTCCTGCATCTGGAGGAAGAGGGGATAATCGTGCTCCCTCCGTTCAGCCTGCTGTCGTCCGGAACGGATCTGGTATCCTCGGACCCGGAAAGCTTCATGTCCCCCGCATGCAGGAATGCGGATACGGATTCCGCCGAGGTCTACGGCGTATCCGAGATAGGGGTGATCCCGTTGGGGAAGCTCGGGGAGATATCGGACCTGGAATTATGAGAAATGGGATTGTTAAGGATAGCTTTAAATACCACACTAATAGGCGCACGAGTGTATGGTACGTGGACATATAATCCATCCATCAAAGCCTTTAAGTCGAAAGAAAGAGAATGTAGCAACAACATCTTAGAAGGCCATCGGCCTCAGAGGATGGAGGTAGATTAAATGAGCGCAGAGATTGACGCACTGATAGATATTGTCATAACCGGCAAGATAAAAGAAGCAAAGGGAGCGACCCAGAAATGCCTGGACGCTGGAATAAGCGCGAAAGACATCGTCTTCGATGCACTTTCCAAGGCGATGGAAGTCGTCGGTGAGAAGTACGCAGCGAAAGAGTACTTCCTGCCCCAGGTTCTGCTGTCCGCCAACACCCTTTACCAGGGTCTCAACCTCGTTCTCCCCCTGCTCGCAGGAGAGGGCGCAGAGAGCAAGGGAACCGTGGTCATCGGAGTCGTCGAGGGTGACGTTCACGACATCGGCAAGAACATCGTGAAGGCCATGCTCACCGGTCTCGGACTCACCATGCACGACATGGGCAAGGACGTCCCCATAAAGGACATGCTCCAGAAGGCAAAGGATGAGAAGGCCAACATCATAGCGGAATCCACTCTGATGACCCCTACCCTGGCGGGTATGAAGGACATGGAGAACTTCCTGAAAGAGGAAGGCCTGAAGGGCAAGATCTTCACCATGGTCGGTGGCGGCGCAACCTCCAAAGAGTTCGCTGACCAGATCGGTGCAGACGGATGGACCTACGACGCTGTAGAGGCATCCCACTTCGCCGCTAAGCTCCTGGGCATCTGAGCCGGATCATACGATCCAACAGGAAAAAAAAACCCTTTCCTTTCCCATTTTTATTTCCATCCGGGCATATGTTCGGGGAGAACTTACCGTATAACTCTGTAATGTCTGTTATACGGTACGAATAAATACAGTCAAATCTCTCAGCTTTCTCTATGGTCAGAAGATCTGAATTCGAAGAGTGGGTCCAGGAATGGATAGACTCCGAGAAGAAGGCGGGACGGAAGTGCTTCGACGTCAAGAAAACGGGCAATTCTTATTATGTTTACTATCAGACGACCAGATACAATGCTGAGACCAAGAAGAGGGAGAAGGTCTCAGGATATCTGGGAAAGCTTGTAGAAGGTATCGGGCTCGTCGAGCCGGAGACCGCTACCGATGAGAAGGAGACCGTGACCGTCGCCAGATACGGACTGGGAGTGGACACGGGCGGGACGTACACGGATGCGGTGATCCTGGATCTTGATGATCTGAGCGTGATAGCCAAGAGGAAGTCCCCCACCACCCACGAGGATCTCTCCATCGGGCTCTTCAAGTCCGTGGATGCCGTGTTCAAAGCCACGGACATAAAACCCGAGGATATCTCCACGGTGGGCATATCCACGACTCTGGCCACCAACTCCGTCCTCGAAGGCAGGGGCGGGGAGGTCGGTCTCATCCTGATAGGGTGGAATCCCATGGACGACATCAGCTTCGGCGAGAAGAAGCACGTCGTGGTGAGCGGAGGGTACGATCAGAAGGGGACTCCTCTGGCTCCGTTATCGAAAGCCGAGATAGAGAAGGCCATAAAGGAGGTCTCCGAAGGAGTGGACTCCCTGGCGATATCAGGTCTGTTCGCCAACCTCAATCCGACGCAGGAGAAGAAGGTGAAGGCCCTGGCAGAGGAGATGACCGGGCTGCCCACTGTCGCAGGTCATGAGCTGTCCGCAGTCCTGGGCATCGATCTCAGGGCGGAGACCGCCGTGCTGAACGGCAGGCTCATACCCGCGGTCAGCAAATTCTTCGATGATGTTGAGAGAACCTTCCGGGAAAAGGGCATAACAGCGCCCATAATGGCCTACAAGGGCGACGGATCCGTCATGTCCCTTGAGGACGCCAGGTTCTACCCTGTGGAGACGATCCTCTCGGGCCCGGCCGCAAGCTCGATGGGGGGGAAGGTCCTCTCAGGCCTGGAGGACTGCATAGTCGTCGACATAGGCGGAACTTCCACCGATATAGCGGTGATGAGCGAAGGATTCCCGCAGGTCCAGCAGGAAGGCGCCAAGATAGGCGGGTGGAGGACCCGCGTCAAGGCCGTGGACATGTACACCGTGGCCCTGGGCGGGGATTCCAAGATAACCACCAAAGGGGGCAGGTTCATCATAGGCCCGGAAAGGGTGATGCCCTTATCCACGTTGGCAGAGAAGTACCCCGATATCGTGTCCAGGATAAAGCACACGACGATCTATGATTATTACGTGGCCGAGAGCGGATACGATCCGAAGCTCCTCGGGGGCAAGGAGGCCAGGATCTATGAGGTGCTCGCAGGCAACGGTCCCATGAACAAGATGGAGATAATGAACGCATCGAACGGCCTCTGGGTGATAGACGATGAGCTGGAATCCCTGACGGAGAGAGGGGCGCTGACACACTCATGCCTGACCCCCACGGATGTGATGGTGTTCCTGGGATTCTTCGAGAGCGGCAACATCGAAGGTGCCGTCGCGGGGATCGGCGCCGTCAGCGAGAGGTACGGCACGACCATGATGCAGGCGGCCAAGATAATCTTCGAGGAGATAAGGAACGAGGTGGCCGAGTTCATAGTGACGAAGGTCTTCGATGATGAGCTCATGGGCTGGAAGGACGAAGGGTCCAATATCCTGCTGAGGAGGATGACGACGCTCAGTGAGGGCGAGATCATGACTCTGAGGCCCAAGTTCAGGATACCCATCGTGGGGATAGGGGCGCCTGCAAGGTTCATGATGTCCGATCTCGGGGAGAGGATAGGAGCGGAAGTCGTGTTCCCCGAAGAGTTCGATGTGGGGAATGCCGTCGGCGTCGTCACCAGCAAGGTATCCGATTCCATGTCCGCAACGATCACGCCCACACAGGACTACAGGTTCATGGCCACGATACCGTATGTCGGCACGACATACCATTCCCATCTGGGGAATGCCGTATCCTCGGCCTGCCGCAGCATGGAGTCATTCCTGGAATCCAAGGTCAAGAGCATGGGAGGGACCAACGTGAAGACATCGTCCAAGATCAAGACCCACACGGCCGTGGAAGGCGGGGTGGGGGATTGGATGGAGGAGAGCTTCGGGAAGTCCGTGAACTTTGTGGAAGTCATATCCAGAGCAGTGGGGGATCCCATTGAGAAATGAGCGGTTCCCCGCTATTCAGGTATGTTGACGATACGATTTAGTTAACTTTAATATAACTTGAGGATGTTCAGAATTACAAGGAGATTTATTATATGTCAATGACTCCAAGAGAAAGAGTACTCGCAGCCATGAGAATGGAGAAACTGGACAGGCCCCCGGTGGCAGTGTTCACCCAGAGTGCGACGATCGGACAGATGGACGCCCTGGGTGTTTCCTGGCCTGACGCACACTCTGACGCCAAGCTGATGGCGAAACTGGGCGCCGGTCAGGCAACTGTATTGGGTTTTGAGGCCGTAAGGTCCGCATTCTGCCTCACGGCTGAGGCGGAGAGACTGGGATGCAAAGTGGATCCCGGTAAGAAGAACAGCACCCCCATGCTTAAGGAGCACCCGTTCAAATTCGACCCGATGGAGAGCGTGTACGACGAGCCCAACATAATGGACCCCGAAGAGTTCATAAAAGGCGGAAGGCCCGCAGTCGTCATCGAGGCCACGAGGCTCATGGCGGAGCAGTACGGAAAGGAATATGCGGTCATAGCCGGGAACACCGGACCCTTCACCCTTGCCGGTCACATGGTGTCCACCGAGAACCTTGTTTTCGGCATCATAATGGAGCCTGACGAGGTCGTCAAATGGGTCGACGCGGTCACCCCTGTGCTCAAGACCTACAGCCAGGCGCTCGCTGACGCGGGAGCAGACATCATCCAGATGTCCGAGCCTTCCTCATCCACGGACCTTCTGTCCCCTGACATGTTCGGGGATTACTCCGGAAGGTTCGTTAAGGAATGCCTTGCCGGCACGAAGGGCGCATACTCCATCCTGCACATATGCGGAGACACATCTGCCATCCTCGACGGCATGATAGACACCAGCGTAACAGGTCTCTCCATAGAGGAGAAGGTCGACTCCGCAGAAGCGGTGAAGCACGTCAACGGCCGTGTCCCCCTCGTAGGGAACATCGGTGTTGTCAAGCCTCTTCTCCAGGGAACCCCGGAGGAGTGCGCCGCGGATGCGAAGAGGGTCGCAGCTGCCGGATTCAACGTAGTTGCGCCCGGCTGCGGTCTGTCCGCCATGATCCCCAACGAGAACCTGATGGCCGTTGTCAAGGCCGTCAAAGGCTGAAAACATCAAAGGCCGTGACAGCTGTGCTGTCACGGCCCATAATATTTTTCTGTTCCTCCACCATACGATTTTAACTCTTGAGACCTTTAACGGCGCATAGAGGAAAGACCATGCCTTACGGAATAGCACTAGACCTCGGAACAAGCGGTTTCAGATCCCACCTTGTGGATCTGGACCGGGAAGCTAAGATCCTCAGCACCGCGATCACAGTCAGGCACCCGCTCCCGGGGGCCAACATCATGGACCACATGCATTTCTGGATGACATCCGGGAGGGAGATAACCCACAGGATAGTCGTCGAGACGATAGGGGATCTGATATCCCTCTACGGCAAGGACAATCTGAAGGAGGTGGAGAAGGTCTCCGTCTGCGGGAACCCTATCCAGCTCTCTCTTTTCGAGGATATAGAGGTCAGGGACCTGGCATTCGCAGGGAAGAGGAAGCTGAAGAACCTGGGGGTCGTCAGTCCCGACAGGAAGGGCGGCATAAAGACAGTCGGCGATATAGGTATACCGGGGCTGAACACCGAAGCGGAAGTGATCATACCTCCCGCCATAAGGCATGAGATCGGCGCAGACGCACTGGCGATGATAATCAAATCCGGGCTTCTGGACAAGAATGAGACATGCATGGTCACGGATTACGGCACCAATGCCGAGATGGGGCTGTTCTACGAAGGCGAACTGTACTCGGGTTCCGCTGCGGCGGGACCGGCCATGGAAGGGCAGTCCGTGGAATGCGGGATGCTGGCATCGCCCCGTGCCATATCCGATGTCAATGATGCGGGCGACGGGACATGGGACAACATCGTCCTCAGTGACACCCTGTTGCCCATTGTGACAGCCAGAACGAATCCCGTGACCGGTGAGACCGTCAGGATCCTTGATTACAAAGCGAAGGGCATAACCGGCACAGGGGTCGTATCCTCCATGGCACTGGGGCTGAGGTCCGGGCTCATCGGGAGGCCGTCGATAAACACCCCGGACCACCGCATAAAGCTGGCCGACGGGATCTATTTCACAGAGACCGATGTCAGGGAATCGGGCAAGGCAATGGGAGCCATAAGGGCGGGCCACCGCACTCTGATGCACCATGTGGGCCTGGATGACGGGGACGTCAAGACGATGTACATGGCAGGGGCATCCGGAACGTACGTGGACCCGCTGAAGGCCCAGGAGTGCGGCATGGTCCCCCGCGTCCTTGATGCGATATACCAGCTGGGGAACACGTCACTGATGATGTCAAGGGACCTGTTGGCCTCGGACAAGACACTGGATATGATGAAGGACATCGCCAATTCCATATCCTCGAACCATCTGATGTTCGCAGGCTCCGAGATGTTCGAGAAGATGTTCGTCCTTGAGCTCGCCTATTGGGACGAGGGCATGGGAATGGATATGTACAATGACCTGCTGGAATTCGAAGGCTTCAGGAGGCTCCCTCCCGTCAGGATCCCGGGCACCGTTCGGAGGAAGGTGAAGTCCGACATACCGGAGGTGGGCGACGGTCTGAAGACCCTCGATCCCGTCGGCATGATAATGAAGGCCCGCTTCAAAGGGTGCACCGGATGCAGGAGCTGTCAGCGCAAATGCCCGGAGGGCGCGCTCACAGTCCTCGGGGAGAAGGGCAACTTCGAGGTCAACGTTCGCTCGGACCTGTGTCTCGGGACGTCATGCCAGGCATGCGAATTCAACTGCCCTGAGAAGGTTTACGTGTTCAAGGATCTCCAGGTCAGCATCTGAGCGTAATTCCAAACCCTTTACTCACAAACTTTATCTCTCTTGCACAGGCATCCTCTTCCTATGACGGATATCAAGAAAGTGAATTCCGGATATGCGGAGAAGTTCAGGTCAGTATTGATCCTCAGACATGATCCCATAGCCGTGAAGCTCATAAGGAAAGGGGAGGAGATCCCGGACGGTATCAAACGTCCGGAGGGTCAGAGGAGCCATTGTCAGTTCATCTCCGACGCTATGGCCGGCGCATGCACCCTGGTGCTGCCGGAGGACCTGTCCTGCAATGTGGGAACGTCCTCTCTGGGCATGATACCGACGCCCGAGAAGATCGCGAACGGGGAGTATCACTTCAATCTCGGCCTTCACGAATCCAAGGATGCGGCCAAGAAGATGATAGACACCAGGACGGACCTGCCCCCCGGGAGCGTGATCGGCGAGATAGTATGCCCTCTGAACAAGGCGGATTTCGTACCGGATGTGGTGGTATTCACCGACACCCCTGAGAGGATATATTGGATAGCGGCACTGGAGACCGCGGAGACCGGCGGGAGGATGAATTATGTGACGGCCCCGTTCCAGTGCATGTGCGAGGACTCGGTGGTCGTACCGGTGGTATCAGGCAAGCCGAACATCTCCATGGGATGCTACGGCACCAGGAGAAGGACATCTGTGAAGCAGGATGAGATGATGATCGGGGTCCCGTATGACAGGATGGCCCCGGCCATGAAGATCCTCGACAGGTGGAAGGACGGGATACTCACCAAGGCAAAGCGCGACTGAGCCGGATTTTCAAACCTTTTACGTAACATTTTTAATATCGGGCCGTGCCTTATGCAACACGGTTCCATGACTGACATTCTTGATCAAAAGGACATCGAGATATTGAAATCGATGAAATTCGACTCCCGGAAGCCTATGGGCACCGTGGGAGAGAACCTGGGGATATCCAAGGCCACGGTGAGCCGCAGAGTGGCGAAGATGGAGGAGGAGGGGCTGATACGCAAGTACTGTCTCGACATCGATCACGGGAAGATGGGCGTGATGAAGTCGCTCGTGGCCGTGCAGATAATGGGTGTTCCCGTATCCGTCGTGATAGAGAACCTCAAGGCCCATAAGGAGGTCGGTTATGTTTACAAAACCTTCGGGGATCATCATATAGTGTTCGAGATGTACACCAAGAATGTCGATGATCTCTATGATTTCATACAGGCCAGGCTGTTGAATATGCCGGCGGTCCGGAACGTCGAGGTGGATGTTCTGGTCGAGAGGACGTCCTTCAACGATAATCCTGAGCTCCATGTGTATGAGTCTGAGATCAAGGGGAAGGAATGAGAGTATGCTGGAGCTCAGAAGGTGCCCTAAGGCGGATGTCAGGACAGGCATAAGGACCGTTCCTCCCGAGGAGACGATAAGAGCCGCCGCGCCTCTGCTGGAGAAAGCGGGCATGGAGCCTCTTGAGGACATAACGGGCAAGGATACCACAGGGATCCCTGTCTTCTCGGTCTACAGGAAGGATACTGCCAAAGGCACATTCGGGAACTATAACGGGAAGGGCCCGACGGCGGAGCAGGCGATGGCCTCAGCGGTGATGGAGGCCATGGAGAGGTACTGCTGCGAGCGCAGGGAGAGTGATACGGTTGTGCACGGCACATATGCGGAAGCCTCTGAGACAGGTCCCGCAGTCTGCCCTCCCGACCTCATCCTCCCGAGATATGCTCTTGCATCCTGGCGGGATGCGGAGATAGCGTGGGTCAGAGGTTACGATCTGTTCAGCGGTTCGGAGGTGTGGGTCCCTGCCTGCGCGGCGTTCTATCCGTACTATCCTGACGGCGATATGCAGCTGATGAGATACAACACCAACGGTCTGGCGTCGGGGAACACCATAGAAGAGGCGATCCTCCATGCTCTTTTCGAGCTCATAGAGAGGGACGCATGGTCAATAGCGGATTACCGGGAGGTCTCGGGCAGAGACATCATCGTGGACGACCCGGATTCCGTACCGGGCAGGCTCCTGGAGAGATTCTCGGATGCCGGTGCGGAGATAAGCCTGAAGGACCTGACCAGCGACATCGGGATAACCACCATAGGCGCAGCCGCCGATGATGTGAGGACGAAGGACCCCGAGATGCTGACCATCGGGGTCGGGACCCATTTGGATCCGGAGATAGCGGCCGTGAGGGCGCTCACGGAGGTCGCGCAGAGCCGGACGTCCCACAGGCACGGTCTGAAAGTGAACGCCGAGCTGCGGGAGAGCACGCTGAAGCTCGGCTATGACAGGATCAAGGCCCTGAATCCCATGTGGTACCGCCCGTCCTCCGATTCAGTCAGGCTGTCGGAGATGGAGAGCAGGTCCACACCCTATGTCCTGGATGACATAGAGATAGTCCTCGGAGCGCTGATGGACGCAGGCTTCGATTCCGTGATCGCCGTGGATTTCACCAGGCCCGAGCTGGGCGTCCCGACCGTCCGGATGATCGTGCCCGGCCTGGAGGTTTACACGATGGACACCGAGAGGATGGGAGGAAGGCTGGATAATGCATTCAAAACGCATCAATTCGGGCCATAATCCAAATCAATAAATATCAAGCCGTGTACACAAAAACAGGTTATTATGTGGTGTTTTTTCTTCGAAAGTGAACATTTTACAATAAACAATAGTTTAAAATTCTAAAAAACTGGTTCCTTTATATCCTTTAATGCGATTACAAAAACTGCAAGGGGGAACGAAAGGTTCTGCCTTTTGTTCGGTTGTATATAGAATGGAGGTATGAAATGCCAAAATACAAGGACGTAATTGACCTGTATGACGATAAGGGAAAGCGCATCGCAAAAGATGTGCCCCTTGAAGCCATAAGTCCGTTGCGCAACAAAGCAATCAAAAGGATTGCCGCTCTGACGAAGAGAACCGTGGCTGTCAACCTCGCCGGTATTGAGAAGGCTCTCAAGACCGGTGTGATTGGCGGAGGCGGGGCTCAGATAGTAGGCAAAGAGATAGACATACCGCTTGTCAAGAATGCGAACAAGATCGCAGCTGCGGTAAAGGATATGATCCAGGTGTATGACGGGGACGAGACCATCGTCGAAGTCAAACCGGGCGGAAAGAGCCTGATTGTTATAGCACCTGAAGAGAGGATGAACGCCGGTGTCGAGTACACGACGGGATTCACCGCGACTGCCGCGGCGACCGTTCAGGCGATAATCGATGAGTTCAAAATACCGATGCACAAGGCCAACATGGTCAAGGGCGCGGTATGGGGGAGATACCCTCAGACTGTCGGATTCTCCGGAACCAACCTCAGATCCATCCTGGATGTCCCTCAGAACAATGAGGGTGCAGGCTACGCTCTAAGGAACATCATGTCCAACCACGTGGTCGCCCTGGTCAGCAGGAACGCCATGCAGGGTGTCGCACTCTCCTCGTTATTCGAGCAGACTGCAGCATTCGAGATGGGTGACGCGATAGGCCCCTTCGAGAGAGGACACCTCCTCGGCCTCGCATACCAGGGACTTAACGCGAACAACATGCTCTATTCGATAGTCAAGAAGAACGGAAAGACCGGAACGGTCGGTACCGTCATCGAGACTCTCATGGAGCTGGCTCTCGACAACGGGGTCATAAGGGTCAAGGAGACTCTCCCCAGCGGATACAAGGTGTACACCACCGACGATCTCCCATTGTGGAACGCATATGCAGCCACCGGAATGGTCGCCGCAGTCATGGTGAACGTCGGTGCCGCAAGGGCCGCACAGGGTGCCCCGTCGACGATATTGTACTACAACGATCTTCTCGAGCACGAGACCGGACTTCCCTCTGCGGACTACGGTCGCTCGATGGGTGTTTGCGTAGGAATGTCCTTCTTCTCTCACTCCATCTATGGAGGAGGCGGACCCGGTCTGTTCCACGGGAACCACGTCGTTACCAGGCACTCCAAGGGTGTCCTGATACCCGCGGTTACTGCTGCGAACTGCCTTGACGGAGGAACCCAGACGTTCTCCGCAGAGGCCACATCCGGTGCCTTCAAGGAGGTCTTCGGAGACATGCCAGAATTCAAAACCCCGATACAGTTCGTCGGTGCGGAGGCTAAGAAAATAGCGAAAAAGCTGTGATGTCATATGTCGAGTACACAAAGTCCAGAGTCAAAATACGCGGGAGAGATACTTCCCGAGATAAGAATAATGTCCAAGCGTTTGCTCGGAGCCGATTCTACCGAGAAGGTCCTGAATGCATTGTCGGCTTTGGACAACATCAGGCAGATAAATGTGAAAGGCGAGAGTCTCCCCGCTAAAATAAACAGCGGCCCCAACAGGGGGATAGACAACAATCATCCTGAGCGCAGGAAGATCAAGTTCGGAGAACAGGAGATCCTCCTCACCAAGCTCGTCGGAGATTTCTATATCGAACTCGAGGTTGAGAACGAGGATATGCTGAACGCTGCGGTCGAGAAGATCGACAGCATCTGCAAAGAGGTGATCCCCTTCGGATACACCATTGATATAGGAAGGTACTCGAAGTACAGACCCACGCTTACAGACTATAAGAAGAGGTGTTAAATATGGCTTACAAAAGACAATTTTACCCCGGAAACAGCATCCCCGCCAAGAACAGGCGCAGATACCTGGATCCGAAACAGAACCTGAAGAAACTGCGCGACATCCCCATGGATGACGTCGTCAGGATACTGGGCCACAGGAACCCCGGAGAGGACTACAAGTCCATCCACCCCCCGATAGAGGAGGGTAACGAACCTGATTGCCCCATCAGGCAGCTGGTGACGCCGATCGAGGGCGCAAAGAAAGGAGACCGTGTAAGGTACGTCCAGTTCACGGATTCCGTCTATTTCGCTCCCATCTCGCCCTATCAGAGGGCATGGATGTATCTGTCCAGATACAGAGGACTCGACACGGGTACTCTGTCCGGAAGGCAGATCATCGAGATGAGGGAGAGAGACCTCGAGAAGATCGCGAAAGAGATGATAGACAACGAGACCTTTGACCCGGCCCTTACCGGAATCAGAGGTGCGACCGTTCACGGCCACGCATGCCGTCTGGATGAGAATGGACTCATGTTTGACGCATGGCAGAGGTACGAATGGGACCCCAAGCTCAAAGAGGTCGTATATGTCAAGGACCAGGTCGCCCTGCCCCTGGACAGAAGGATCTCCGTTGGGAAGCCCGGGAAGATGGAGGACCTCAAGAAGAGGACCACGATCTTCAGAGAGGACGGCGTAGACATGAAGGATGACAAGGAAGTCACCATGTACGGACTCAGGATACACAAACTGAGGACATATGCTGGTTTCCAGCCCTTCAACGTAAAGGGAGTGTGATTGCACATGGCCAAAGACAAAGAAAAGCTGTTCATGACGGCTGTGAAGAAGAAGTTCAAAGAGGACCCCACGGATGAGTACACCTCGTACTACAAATTCGGCGGCTGGAGACAGTCAAAGAGGAAAGTGGAGTTCGTTGAGACGGCCAACAAGATTGCGAAAGAACGTGGAATCCCCATGATGAACCAGGACATCGGTGTCCCTCTGGGACAGAGGTCCTGGATGCCCTACCAGCTGTCCCACACGGACATCTTCGTGGAGCCCGACGACCTGCACTGCGTCAACAACCCTGCCATCCAGCAGGCTTGGGACGACATAAGGAGGACCATCCTGGTCGGACTGGACGCCCCTCACCAGACCATCGAGAAGAGGCTTGGTAAGGAAGTCACGCCCGAGACCATCAACGAGTACCTCGAGGCAGTCAACCACACGATGCCCGGCGGAGCAGTCGTTCAGGAGCACATGGCGGAGATCAACCCCGCCCTGGCCTACGACTCGTACGTCAAGGTCTACTCCGGAGACGATGAGCTGATAGATGAGATCGACAAGAGATTCGTCATCGACATCAACAAGCAGTTCAGCAAGGACCACGCGGCCCAGCTGAAGAAGGCAATCGGATCCACACTCATGCAGGCAGTACGTGTGCCCACCATAGTCGGCAGGATCATGGACGGTGCGACCACCTCGAGACACGCAGCGATGCAGATCTCGATGGCGTTCATCACCGCCTACAGGCTCGCAGCCGGAGAGGCAGCGATCGCTGACTTCGCATACTCTGCGAAGCACCAGTCCCTGCCCATGGGTACGATGATGCCCGCAAGGCGTGCAAGGGGACCCAACGAGCCCGGAGGAGTGCCCTTCGGATTCCTGGCAGATATGGTCCAGTCCGACCGTGTCAAGCCTGACGACCCCGGAAGAGCGTCCCTTGAGACGGTTGCCCTGGGTGCGATCATCTACGACCAGATATACCTCGGAGGATACATGTCCGGAGGAGTCGGTTTCACACAGTATGCATCCGCTGCATACACCGACAACATCCTGGAGGACTATGTCTACTACGCCATCGATACCATAAAGGACAAGTATGGCGGCTTCTGCAAGCTTGACCCGAACAACTACGACAAGCTGATGGAGCTCGGAGACAACGTCAACACGTACGCCCTCGAGATGTATGAGAAATACCCCGCCGCCATGGAGGCCCACTTCGGTGGATCCCAGAGGTCGACTGTCGCAGCCGCGGCATCCGGTATCGCCGGATCCATGGCCACCGGTAACGCCGACTGCGGTGTCAACATGTGGTATCTCTCCATGCTGCAGCACAAGGAGAGGACCGGAAGGCTCGGATTCTACGGATTCGACTTGCAGGACCAGTGCGGTTCCGCTAACTCGTTCTCCTACAGGTCCGACGAAGGTCTCCCCATGGAGCTGAGAGGTCCCAACTACCCCAACTACGCGATGAACGTCGGACACATGTCCGGTTACTCCGGCATACCCAAGGCAGCCCACGCTGCACGCGGGGATGCATTCACGGCCAACCCGTTCATCCGTGTCGCATTCGCAGACTCGAGCCTCGTGTTCGACTTCGCGAACGTGACCAAGGAAATTGGGCGCGGCGGACTTCGCGAGTTCCAGCCTGCCGGCGAGAGAACTGCAGTCATAAGGGTGTAAGGTCATGGAAATCGGCGAGATCTACAAGTACATCCCGACGTCCTCAGTGGGAAAGGTGGCCGATATCAGAGAGAGCGACGGCAAGGTCTGGGTATTCCTGGACTACACCCAGCTCTGGTATGATGCGGCCTTCCTGCAGCCTGCGGACGCCGGTGAGTACAAGGTGATCTCGTACAAGGAGAAGGAAAAGTCCACCAAGGACGTCCTGAAGACACTTGAGAAAGAGTTACAGGACGCAGAGGAAGTGGATATCTCCCAGATGGCCGCAACCGGGGGCGGATGAACGCCCCGACCAAACCATTTATCTCTCAATTTTTTTTCATGTGAGTCCCGGAGACGTTTCTTCCGCCACGGTTTTATAAGGATTGCCCGATTAATGTATCATGGCAATATTTGCATTGGATGAGCTGAAGGGCAAAGAGGTCATTTCTTCCGATGCGTACCTTCTGGGCAATGTCCAGGATGTACGCTATGATCCTGTGTCCTGGGATATCCTGGGCCTTAAGGTCAAGAGCAATAAGGAGATATCCAGGATCATCGGTGCCGGTTCCTCAAGATCCATGATCATGGTAGGCCCGGGGGACTACGGGATCAATGATGTCATACTCCTCAGGGACAACCTGGAGGACTCCAAGGACAGGATCTCGGCGGACAATGATAACATATCGTCCATCTCCTTCCTGTCAGGCAAGAAGGTCGTCACGTCCGACGGACTGTTCGTGGGCACCGTGAGCGAGATCCTCCTGGAGATGGAGCATTGGACAGTGCAGTCGGTGAAAGTGAAGATGGACAAAGGGGCCTTCGAACCGCTCGGGATCAAAAAGGGCATCTTCTCCAAGACCGCATCAGGGATAATGGTAACGCACATATCGGCGGTCACCGATAACGTCTCACTCTACCTGTCGACCGATGATCTGGCGGACGTTATAATCCTGGATTAGACGGGGTCGAATGCCACCAGGATGGATGCCAGGCGCGGATCGTCCTCCATCCCGACATATTCCCTGATCATCTTATCGCATGTGGGCGCGGGGCTGCAGGACAGGACATTGGTGCAGCCGTTGCTCTCGTTGAGCTCCGGGAATGAGACGGGGGGCATAACGAAGGCCTCATCCGCTCCTTCTCCGGGCATTATGTCCGGGAATATTATGAAACCGTCAGAGAGCCAGATGATGTCCTCTCTGTCCTTGTACTGTCCGGCGGTCTGAGGGAAGACCTCGAGGCCCATGACCTTGCCGTCCGTGGAGAGCAGCAAAACAGTGGGCTCCGGAGGCAGTCTGAATCTGGGATCCTTCACTATGCAGGCGATCCTTTTCCTTTTGAGAGCCTCTTCGAAGCCTTTGTTGAGTACGTCTATCCCTCCGGTCGCCTTGACCTTGCTCTCTTCCTCTTTGATCCTCTCCAGGATCTCGGGATCCAGGTAGAAGGCCCTGACAACGCCTTTGAGTCCCTTCAGTATATCCAGCTGTTCTGCCCCGTCGTTCATGCCGGGGAATCGGATGGGCAGATTATTAAATGTTGGTGTTTTCCTGGAGCCATCATGTCCCTGAAGATGCTGAACGATAAGGACCCCGAGGTGCTGAAAGCGCTCTATGCTTACAGACGGGAAGTATTCAAAAAAGGGAATCTGTCTGTGAAAGAGAAGGAACTGATAGCTCTGGCACTTTCATCCGCATCCCAATGCTCCAAATGCTTCACATATCACTCGGAGAGAGCGAAAGAGGCGGGCGCGTCGGAGGAGGAGATATTGGAGACCATGGAAGTAGTAGCGTACATGGTAGGCCCGTCCGGCCTGATATGGTCCGACCTGATCGATGAGGCCGTCGGCTATTTTGAGGAAGGATAATCCGGATCCAATATGAAACGGCCGTCTCTGGCGGCACATCTGACGTCGACCACCCCTATGGCGGCAACGACCTTGCCGTCTATCTCCACAGGGGTGACTACGACCCTTATGCCTTTGTAAGGTCCTGTTTCGGCGACCCTGCGGACCGTTTTGTTCTCCCTGAGGACCTCTTCGAGGATATCCCCGGTATAAGCGTTATCCACCACCGTGCTGTTCTCGATCCTTATGCCCAGATTATCGCGGCTCTTGGCGCATACGGGCAGCCCTCCCACCAATTCATGTATCGCGAAGGCCAGGGAGAGCACCTCATTGGCAGCGCTGTCGGTCCTGAGCATATCCCCCAGATTCCTTCTCAGCGGCAGCCCCCCCATGAGGGATATGGCAGCCGTTACGGCGCCCTTCTCCGCCACTTCAGGGGTGTGAGCGGTCCCTATTATCAGGACGTCGTCATTCTTCACCCTGAACTGACCTCTGATGGCACTGTCTATGTCCTCGTCGACGGGGAAATCCGACCCGGGGAATCTGAGGGTGCCGTTGATGCATATCAGCGTGGTGGCCCCCAGGGCCCCTGCCAATATGGCGGCATCACGCTCCTCGCATCCGTAGAGCACCCTCTTGGCTGCGAAAGGGACCTTCACGGCGCAGTCATACTCCCCTATGGTAAGCGAGGATTTCGCTACGAATCTCGTTTCCATGTACACCCTGTTCCTGTAACCGACCCCTTTCTCGGACAGGCACACCCCGTCCCTGGTGACCGTCACGAGACCGGCGTCCTCCAGATCCCTCAGCATGGTCCTCACGCTCCCCTCCCCCACTCCGCATATTGCGGCCAGTTTCTTCCTGCCGACGGGGATGAGCTCATCAAGGGAGATTATCGCTTTCCAAAGGTTGTAATCGGTGAATTTGGGAATGGGTCCGCCCTGACCCCTTCTCATCGAAACAAACATGGATTGCCAATGGTTTGTAAAGTAGATAATGGATTGCAGCAGTTTCATTCGGATTAATCATACCCAGCAGTCTATTTTCCGGAGATTACCCTCATCGATATTTTATAACTGTAATGGCTTAACAGGGTATGGCCCATGAATCGGTAGACTTTCTGAAAATAGAGAATGTCACTAAGAAATTCGAAGGCAAGACAGTTTTAGATAATATCAGTGCCACACTGTCCACGGGCAAGATACTCGGACTCATAGGGAAGAGCGCGGCAGGAAAAAGCGTGCTCATACACATGATCCGGGGTACGGATGAGTACAGGCCGGATGAGGGCAGGATACTCTATCACGTTAACCGTTGCACCAAATGTGGCAATCTGGACCTGCCTTTCGACGGCGTTCCCTGTACCGCGTGCGGAGGGAAAAGCGAGAGCACATGGATAGACTACTGGGCCCTCAGTGAGAGGGACCCGACGAGACACGCGCTGAAGAGCCGGATATCCATCATGCTGCAGAGGACCTTCGCTCTTTTCGGAGACCACACAGTAGTTGAGAATGTATTCGAGGCCCTGGGGGACCGCCCTGACAAGGTCCAGAAAGCGATAGAGCTCCTGGACTTCGTGAATATGACCCACAGGACCACCCATATAGCCAGGGACCTGTCGGGCGGAGAGAAGCAGAGGGTGGTCATGGCCAGGCAGCTGGCGAGAGACCCGCTGTTCTTCCTGGCGGATGAGCCCACCGGGACCCTGGACCCGTATACGGCGGAGATAGTCCACCAAAGACTGGTGAAGTACGTCCGCGACAAAGGGATCTGCATGATCATGGCGTCCCACTGGCCGGAGGCCGTGGAGCAGATGGCCGATGAGGCGATCTGGCTGGACGGAGGGAAGGTCGTCATGAAGGGCGACCCCACGGATGTAACGTCCAAGTTCATGGAGGAGTACCACTTCGAGAAGCATGAGTTCATCGGAGTGGGCGAGCCCATGATAAAACTGGATAATGCCAAGAAGCACTTCTTCTCTGTCGTCAGAGGGGTGGTCAAGGCCGTTGACGGCGTGACATTCGACATAAAGAGGAATGAGATCGTGGCCCTGGTCGGGCTCTCCGGAGCAGGGAAGACCACGACCTCCCGTATGATAGCGGGGATGACCCCCGTGACCAGCGGATCGGTCAAGATAAAACTGGGTGACGACTGGATAGACATGTCCGAATCCGGGTTCACCGGCAAGGGCCGCGTGACCCCGTACATAGGGTTCCTGCATCAGGAGTACACTCTGTACCCGTTCGATAACGTGCTGCAGAACCTCTCCACATGCATAGGGATGAAGATGCCCGCGGAGCTTGCCAAGATGAAGGCGATCCAGGTCCTGCAGAGCGTAGGGTTCCCTGAGGACCGCATCGAGGATGTGCTGTACTCATATCCGGACACGCTCTCCGTGGGAGAGAACCAGAGGATAGCGTTCGCACAGGTGCTGATCAAGGAGCCGAGCATAGTCGTCCTGGATGAGCCGACGGGGACCATGGACCCGATAACCAAGGTCACCGTGGCCAATTCCGTGCTCAGAGCCAGGAAGGATCTGGAAGAGACCTTCATCGTGGTCAGCCACGACATGGACTTCGTCATGAACTGCTGTGACAGGGCCGTCCTCATGAAGGACGGCAGGGTCCTCAAGATAGGGACTCCCGATGAGATCATCGACGAGTTCAGGGAGATAGAAGAGGAGCAGGCGGGCGGTGAAAAGAGTTGAAACAGCGCATAGGCAGGCATCTCAGCTTCGTTGAGTGCCGCGAGTCTATGGGCCTTGGCACCGGAGGGGCGTTGGCTCAGAGAGCCACGATCTCCGAGAGCGGCAGGGATGTGGTGGCTGTGGCCATGGGCCCCGGCCGCAGGCACATCACCAAGCCTGTGTGCGAGATCACGTACGCTCTGAGGGAGGAGGGCATCGACACCTCCGTCCTTGTGCTCAATGCCGGGTCCGGCGTTCCCGCCGATGCACCGGACATATCCCACGGTCAGTGCTTCGGCCTGGAGCCCATAGAGGCGGAGAGGATGCAGCAGTTCAAGGTGGCCCTGATCCACCTGGGGAATGTGAGGGCCCACATAATATGGAAGGCCAGGCTGATACTCAGGAATGTGGACATACCTGCGATAATAGTGTCCCAGTGCCCCGTCGATTTCGAGGATTTCGCAGCCATAGGCATCAAGACTTCAAAGGTCATGCCGCCCGACGACAAGATCAACACCAAAGGCACGATAATGGAGATCGTCACCGGCATCATAAGAGGCGTGACCTGCTCCCAGGATAAGCTGGATGAGATCGTCGTCAAGGTGCAGAAGATGCTGCCCAATGTCAATGAGGAGGGATCACGCTGAAGATCCGGGTCAACGGAAAGGAGAAGACGCTCAAGGGAGGCGCCACGCTGAAGGATGCCCTGGCTGGGGAGATTTACCACCCGGGATCCGTGGTGTCGATACACCTGTCCACTGAGAAGCTGGTGAAGGAATCCGATGATTTCGAGATAAGGCTGAGCTCAGGGAAGTCCATCGTACTGCATCTGGAGCCCGGGGAGGACTCGGACCTCTGGAAGAAGCACATGGGCGATATGACCGGCCTGTACGTCAGATGGGTGAACAGGCAGATAGCGGCCGTCGGGGCCTTCCCGACGGATATCGAGGTGAACAGGGACAGGAGGCGGTACAGGAAGTACGACGTCTTCTTCGCCCTGGGCGGATTCGACAACAACACAACATACATCATGATCGCAAGGGAGGAGCACCGGGGATCCTACGGCGCAGGGTCCGGGATAATAGGGCGCGTGACCCTGGGAAGGCACGTGATAGATCAGATGAAGGAAGGCGACACGATCGAGAGCGTGACGCCTCTGATGTCGGAGACCAGCAGGGACAACGTCGTGGTCACGTCGGATATGTCCTACAAGCTGGAGAAAGGCTACAGCGTGGACACCTACATCACGGTGGACCTGGATAAGGAATCCCCGATATCGGCCGAGCATCTGCTGGTACTTTCCAGGACAGGCTACATCGATGTCACGGAATCCACCGGGAGCTTCATGGCAAGCTCCGTTGACCTGGACGCCGAGATACCTCAGGAGAATTACATCGTAAGGTCTCCGGGCGTGGTGACGGTCAGGAACACGGGCCCGGGAACGGGCCGGATGTACATATACAGGGAGAGGAGGCAGATGCTGTCCCCCCACAACCATGTCGGCACCGTGACCAACGGGCTGTCCATAGCGATGTTCGCCAATGCGGGGGACAGGATAGGGGTGGTGACGAACCCCCAGAGGATACTCGCCGTGGGAATGACCCAGAAGGAAGGCGCGGCGCTCCTGCAGTCGAAAGGCCTTAAGCAGAAGAGGACCGGGGACCTGTCGGATGAGGCAGTGATCGTGAATCAGACCCCGGAGGTCACGCTGGACGCCATGCATGCGGATGAGGTGGAGACGTTCGGCGTCCCGAAGGACCAGATATACAAGGTATCCCTGGACCGGGGGGAGAAGAACAGCCTGAACGCATATTATTTCGATAAGGTCACGGGTCTCAGCCACAAGCCCATAGGCTCCATGAAGGTGCATTTCACATTCAAGGGGATGCCCATGGTGACCTTCGAAGGGGATGAGATCAGAGGGAAGTCCCTCTATCCGAATGACCCGTTCAAGAAATGTTCCAGAGGGGACATAGGGGTCACGAACCAGGCAAGGCCCCACGGAGGGCTGCTCGGGATAAGGCTCGACAACAGCAAGGAGTACGGGCCCACGGGAGAGGAGCCCTACGGCACCAATATATTCGGCAGTTTCATCGGAGATCTGGATAAGATGTTGAAGGGCCTGAAGGACGGGGACACAGTGTACATTACGGAGATGGATCTATGAGCGAGAACAAACCCAGGATGAGGGAGACGAGACTTGTCATGATATCCCCGGCATCCAATGTGACGCCGGACCTCCTGGTCAGGACAGCCCATGCCTTGGGCAGGGAGCTGTCGGCGAAGGAGACCTGCTACGGGTGCCTTCTGGAAGGCGATCCCGCGACCGTGGCCGAGGCCAGGGATGAGCTCCGCAAGCTGGATCCCCACGGGATCTACTCCAAGAGGAGAGCATATCCCGCCGGGGACCCCCGCAGATGCAGGGCTCAGCACGGCACAAGGCCCGGATACGCTCAGCTGGAGTCTGAATGGAAACTGCTCGCGAACCTGCAGAATGCGATGGACGCGATCGATCTTGGAGAGAAGGCTCCGCCGGAGCCGCAGAAGAAGATATTGCCCGTAAGGGAATTCAAGGAGATTTACGAGGTGAACCTATGAAGAAGATATTCATCGACCCTCCGAACAGCATGATACTGTTCGATATAGTGGAGAGGCTGGGGCATGAGCCCCTCAGCACGATGGCCGCCCTCCAGGAGAGGGTGGACAACCTGGAGATAGACATGCCCCCCATGAACGTGACGCTTGATGATGTCATCAGCGGTCTGAAGTACGCAGGCATCGAGGTCCCCTCGGGAATAAGAGGGAGACTGGCGACGTGGGGTCCGCACATAGATGAGGCCGACGCCGCCATAGTGATGGCGGAAGCGCCCTACTCATTCGGATGCGTCGGATGCGAACGCTCCAATGAGATGGTGAAGTACCTTCTGAGGAGGCGCGGGATACCCGTCCTCTGGGTGGAGTACCCCGGTGACAAGGAGGCTGCGATGCGCATGCTGGAGAAGACCAAGGAATTCCTGGGAGGACTTGAATGATCAAGATAGCACAGCTCTCATGCGGTACGGAGTACAGCAGTGTCCAGAGCGAGATAGAGAAAGCGGCGTTCAGCGTGGGGGGCAAGATGGTGTATCCCGACGTCGGCGCGGATGACATAGATGCGGCGGTAAAGGAATTCGGGTTCAATCCCCGGTCCCCGCAGCTCAAGCTGATGATAGCAAGGGCGGTGCAGCTGGCGAAGGGCGTCTACGATGCCGACGCGGTCTTCATCGCAACGTGCTTCAGGTGCGCCGAGGCGGCCCTGGTGAGGAACGAGCTGAGACGGTACATACAGGAGCATACGAAGCTCCCTGTGGTCACGTACTCGTTCACAGAGAGGATGAAGTCCGCCCAGCTGCTCACGAGGATGGAGGCCCTGGTCACCATAGTCTCCAGGAAGGAGCTCCTGGCAAGGGAGAGGCAGACCGGTCTGACCGCCGGCCTGGATTCCGGGTCATCCACCACGAAAGCTCTGGTGATGAAGGACAACAAGATCATCGGGAAGGCGTGGATGCCCTCCTACGATGTCGTCGAATCGGCCACAACAGTGCTGAATCAGGCACTGGAGCAGGCAGGCTACAAGCTCAAGGACCTGGAGGCCATCGGAACGACGGGATACGGAAGGTTCACCCTGGGCAGGCACTTCGACGCCAAGCTGGTGCAGGAGGAGCTCACGGTCAACTCCAAGGGCGCCGTCTGGCTGGCTGACAGGCAGAAGGGAGAGGCCACCATCCTGGACATAGGAGGGATGGACAACAAGGCCATAACCGTCAGGGACGGTGTCCCTGACAACTTCACCATGGGCGGCGTCTGCGCAGGAGCATCGGGCCGTTTCCTTGAGATGACCGCCAACAGGCTCAAGATAGATGTGACCGAGCTGGGGAAACTGGCCGAGAAAGGGGATTGGAGGAATGCCAAGATGAACTCCTACTGCTCCATCTTCGGGATACAGGACCTGGTCACGAGCCTGGGAGAAGGCAAGGCCTTCGAGGATGTGGCGGCAGCGGCCTGCCACTCCGTGGCGGAGCAGGTCTACGAGCAGCAGCTCCAGGAGATCGACATCAGGAGGCCCATAATACAGGTGGGCGGAACATCCCTGATATCCGGTCTGGTGAAGGAAGTGGGATCGGTGCTGGGGGAGATGCCCATCGTGCCCCCGGACTCACAGTACATAGGGGCCGTGGGCGGCGCACTGCTGAGCTCCGGCTTCCTTATGTGAGGTGGATCCATGAACATAGAGACTACCGGAACGGAACCTTACGGCTGCGAGGCATACAAGGAGCTGTTCAGGAACATAATGAGCGATATCGGGAAGGGCATACTCATAGACGAGGCGATGATAATGCTCAGGCCCGAGGTCCCCCTCTTCGTGTTCTCCGTGATGCTGAAAGCTGAGCCGGACAACAAGAGGATCTCCGATGCGGCATCCCTGAGGATAGAGGGTGATGATGTGTTCATCACGATCTCGGATGAGAGGTACGCTCCGGACATACTGTCCCAGCTGTGGAAGAGGTACACCAGGGCCAACGTCGATCAGCAGACCCGTTTCGACATAGTCATCAAGAATGCCGATATGGACGAGGTCGCCGACATAGAGATATCCTCGGGAGAGGAGACGAAGAAGGAGATCCTGGGAGCGGTCTGGAGGTCCATGCCTGAAGGCATAAGGGTAAGGTTCAATCAGACCGACGGGAGGGTGCTGACGATAATGGCCACGGAGGAGATCGTGCGGCCGGAGATGAAGGAGGAGGCCCGTATCATCCATGCCGAGATGCTGGCCAGGTCAAGGGGTGAGGCGGATGTTTGAGGTTCTCATGTATGACGGCGGAGTATACCGCTCAGACGAGCTGTATGAGCTCATAGAGGATGTGGGCGGGACCGTGCTCCAGAGGACCAGGAGCTCGCAGATGCTCACGGTCACCATGTCCGTCCCGGGAGAGGACAGGCCCATGGTGGAGAAGCTCTGCAGGGAACTGGGCGGGGAGATCCGAGAGGTCCCCCTGGCAGGGACCGAGATAGCCGTGGTGGGACCGACGCTGGGGAGGCATCACATGCCCCATCCGATATGCGATATAGCGGAGCAGCTGAGGCAGTACGGCGCCATATCCGTGGTCATGGGATTGGCCAGAGGCCGCGGCAAGGCAACGTCCCAGATATCCCTGGAGGAGATCAGGATCATCGAGGAGTACGATGTCGCCATCATGATGATGGGCAATTTCAAATCATGCATCGAGTCGAAGACCCATATCTTCGAGAAGATAGAGACGCCCGTCATTCTGGTGACGGGGCCGATGCCTGAAGGTGTGGATGACCTGTGCGAGGCCGTAATACCCGGTATAGGGCGCAAGGCGGAGAGGATGAGGACGGTGCCGGAGAGGGCGAAGCTCACCGAGGTGGCCGATATGGTGATGAAGGTGCTGGAGAACAAGCGGAGGCTTCTGGAGGAGGATCCCCTGTTCGTGCATCCCGCGGAGCTGAAGCAGCTCCTCGAGGAGTACGAGCCCATAGACATGAGCCTCAGACCGGCACCGGTCGTTCTGCACATGGACGGTCTGAGGGTCAAGATACCCTATGCGGAGAACAGGGAGTACCTGGACAATCTGGAGGTGTACGGCCGCAGACTCTCGGAGGTTGCCAGGATAACGCCCTCCAAGATAAGTGACAGCAGCACGATAATCCGCATCATGACCGATTCCGAGGTCCGGGACAGGGACATGCGGCAGAAGGAAGGATGAGGAAGGGGACGTACGTACTGGTCGTATTCCTGGATGAGCCATTCGAAGGCGGAGTGGGGTCCCTGGGGCATATCAGCCTGGAAGAGGGGATGTACTGCTACGTAGGAAGCGCCATGAACGGTCTCGATCAGAGGATAGGAAGGCATATGTCCCGGGATAAGAGCATACGCTGGCACATTGACCGCCTCACCTCCGTTGCGGAAAGGACGGAGGCCTATGAGTCCTATCCCGACAGCATACCGGAATGCCGTCTGGCCGTTGCCGCGGGATCCTGCGGGATGGAACCGTCCGTGAAGGGATTCGGATGCTCCGACTGCAAGTGCCAGACACATCTTTTCAAAGCGACCCCGGATTCTCTGCGGAGGCTTGTGTCGGAAGCGGGGCTGAATGCGTTCATCCCGAAGATGTCCAGATAGTGCCGGCAGGGGCCCCCACCAAAGCATTATTAAACATCACCCACTTTACACGTGTAATATAGCCGCGGAGTCTAATCGGCGGAGGGAATAAATGACATCCAGGAAGGCAGAGAACCTATCACGGAAAGTGACACCCGAGATCATCAACCAGTTGGAGGAGATCCTTGGGAAAGATAACGTCAACATCAGCGAAATGGACAGAATACTATACAGCCACGATCTCGCACCGCTCCCCAGTGTAGCGGGGATCGCCTTCGACAACATACCTGATGTCGTCGTAAGGCCTTCCACGGTCGATCAGGTGGCCGCAGTCGTCAAGCTGGCTCACAAGAACGGCATAGCCATCGTACCCAGGGGAGCATCCACATGGGGCCTCGGGGGATCTATGCCTGTCGCAGCAGGGATCCTGCTGGACATGTCCTCCGGGATGAACAAGATCATCGAGCTGGACAAAACGAACATGTCCATCAAAGTGCAGTCCGGATGCATCTGGGGGAAACTGATAGATGCTTGTGAGAAGGAAGGGCTCCTTGTAGGGTCCTATCCTTCCAGCTTCCCGTCCGCGACCGTTGCGGGATGGATATCCACCAGCGGCATCGGCCCCGGCGGGTACAAGTACGGAGCGGCTGTGGACAATGTTCTCAACATGAAAGTGGTGCTCGCTGACGGAACGGTCATAGAGACCGGCTACGACAACGTCGCGAACAACATGTCCGGCTACAACCTCAACAGCCTCTTCAGCGGCGCCGAGGGAACGCTGGGAGTCATAGTCGAGGTCACCCTGAGGGTCTACCCCAGGGGCATAGTCAGGCCTCTGGCATACAATTTCAAGAATCTCAAGGAGATGGGCGTCCCCATCAACAAGATAGTCAACCACCCCAGCCTCACACCGCTTCACATAGCCTGGTCCGATCACAACCACTTCGAGAACCAGAGGAAGGCCGGCATAGACGAGCACAAGGGCATCGACAACCTGCTCCTGGTCACCCTTCAGGGTGCTGAGGAGTTCGTCAAGCTGGAAGAGCAGGAGCTCGACAAGATCGTGGAGGAGAGCGGCGGGGTCAAGATGCCCTACGAGGTCGCAGACCACGAGTGGGATGAGAGATGCTACGAGTACAGGGTCCGCAAGATTGGCATCGGTTCGATCCCTGCGGAGGTCGTCGTGGAAGTGCAGCACTGGGCCGAGTTCGTTGACGAATGCTATGATGCTTTCGACGTGATGAAGATGGACCGGGGCGGCATAGTCGGCATGATCGCCGACCGCAGCACGGCCATGTTCATGCCGTACTACTTCAAGGATGACGAGACCCTCCTGGGCATGGTCGCTTTCGCGTTCAACTTCTACCTCGGGGACAGGGCCCTCCTGTACGGAGGTCGTTCCCTGGGCTTCGGAGTGTTCTTCGCATCCAACCTGGACCTGGTCAGGGAGCGCAACTCCACGGAGCTGATGAGGGATCTGAAGACCTTCCTGGATCCCAATGACATCATGAACCCCGGGCACCTGGTATGCGGCAAGACAAGGTTCGGCATAAATCTGGACCACAAGCTGATGGGCATCGCAGGCTCTCTCATGCAGGGAGTCAAGAAGCTCCTCCCCCAGGATAAGATAGGGAAGCTGAACAAGGAGCGCTTCCACTACGATCACATGGAAGAGGAGAAGCTCGAGTCCCGCAAAGTCACCTACGGCAGAGGCGACCAGTAAGCGAAACCGCCGCGGGGACCAACCCCGCGGCTCATTTCTTTCTTATAAGAATTCCATGAGGTCAGCCACCGTGTCTATGACACGGGTCTCGCCGGCCTCTTCCCAATCATCCGGTCCGTAGGTCCCGCTCAGGACACCCACGAATCCGGCCCCCGACTCCCTGGCGCAGATCCTGTCGAAGGAGTGGTCACCGACGAACAGTATATCCTCCGGGGAGACGCCGAGCCCTTGTGCCAGATGCTCCATCGCTATGGGGGAGGGCTTCGCCTCCTCCTCAGGGTGATCGTCCCTCGCAACGACATGATCCAGGAGGCCCATGATGCCCGAGACGGACAGAGCGCCGTCCGCATACTCCCTGCAGCCTCTCGTGAGCACGCCCACACGTATCCCGTTGGCTCTCAGGGCCTTCAGCAGGTCCACGGTCCCCGGGAAGGGCACCGCCTCATCCACATGCTCCATCTCTATGTCCCTTGCGACCCCGGCGATCCTGCGGTTGATCTCGAACAATTCCGGTCCGCGCCCGTTGGCCCTCAGCCACTCCACCCCTGAGTCTATGTTGAACTTGTATCCGCCGGACCTGTCGATGACATCCTCCGGCACACCTGCCCTCCTCATCTCGTCAAGTACCAGGTCGGTCATCCTGCGATAATCGACGCGGGTGTCAAGAAGGGTGCCGTCCATATCGAATCCTACGGCTTTGTATCCTGTGCGTATTCTCATCACCGGCTGATTATCATCGTCCGATAAAGATTGTGCGTTCAGGGGAGAACGATATATATCGACCATACAATAGGAATACGGTGATCACTTGCTGTGCGGGAATTGCGGTCATAAGATGAGGCCCGGAGAAGAGGTCTGCAGCATCTGCGGCACTGAACTGGGTCATGCCCCTCCGAAGAAAGGTTCGGACCCCTCGCTCTACAAGAAGAACCTGAAGAGCGAGGCCCGGGCCGTGCTGATATCGGTGTTCCTGCCGGGCATGGGGATATACTATGCGGGCAGGGTGAAAGGAGCGGTCTACTTCTTCTGGTTCGTGGTGATGTCCGTGATCTTATTCTTCATACCTTTCGGGCCCATAGTGATCTTCCTGGGCTGGCTCTTCCTGATATACAAGAGCTATGAGACCGTCAGGAACTATAATCATTATCTGATGACCAACGGCCGTCCGCCGTGGTGAGAGGAGTCAGGTGAGAGTAGTAGTCCCCCTTCTGTTTCAGGCGGCATTCGACTATGCACCCTACCCGCCGGTCCTTGGGCAATCATCCCGGCTGTGCGGGCTTGCTCCGATGGGGTGTCGCCGTTTCATCAGATCCGGAGGCAACGTCACTGTCAGCAGATCATCCTGCGCCCCGGCTGTGTCGTTTCTGAGCCCTTGCCCGGGCTCTCGCCCGGCCGGATTTCCCGGCCCATCTGCCCTGTGGAGGAGGGAACTTCCTCAGCCGGACAATGTCCTACCGTCGGCCGCCCTCTCTCTCCTGACGTCCACTTCAAAGGCGTTCTTGTATTAATCCTGATTGCATGCACGCAGTTCGGGACAGTATACGGGGACCGTACGGTCCTCAGAGCGTGTTCACACATGGCAAAACTTATTAAGCGTATTCGTTTACGTCGCCTATACGCAGGGGTAGTCAAGCATGGCCAACGACGCTAGGTTGAGGGCCTAGTCCTTCAGTGGTCCGTGGGTTCAAATCCCATCCCCTGCACTACGATTCTCATCCTGGCTGACGTACGTGCTCATAGGACGCAGACAAGGCAGTCCTGGGAGGCGCATGCGGGATTATCCACCTTCCACCTCAGCGCCCATGACTTGACGCCCTTGATCACGGGTATGAGGTCCAATCCCATCTCCGTGAGCCGGTAGCACACCATCGTAGGCGATTCCTCGCTGTCGGCCTTTCTCTCCACTATGCCCTCGGCCTCCAGGTTCCTGAGCCGCTCCGAGAGCATCTTCGGCGTGATCTCCTCCATGGACCTCTTGATCTCCGAGAATCTCTTCCATCTGCTGCCCTTATACAGTTCCAGTATGATCATAACCGTCCATTTCTTCGAGAGATAGTCCATGGTCTTGTAGACCGTGCAGTCATTTCTCATGGTATCCTTATGGAAACCTACTGTATTTAATCCAGTATCTTTATTATACGGCCTAATCCGAAGGGATACGAAAGAAAGGAGATCTTGACAATGAAGAATGAAATGTTTTGTTTCCAGTGCGAGCAGACGGCCAAAGGCACCGGGTGCACAGGCTCGGCAGGCGTCTGCGGCAAATCATCCGATGTGGCGAATCTGCAGGACGATCTTGTAACAGCTCTCGTCGACCTGTCCGTAAGGGCGAAGGGGAGGACGAACGACAGGACCGACGATATAGTGACGGAGGCCCTGTTCAGGACGATCACCAACGTGGACTTCGACCCCGTCTCAGTGAAGAGGCAGACAGATGCCATCGAAGCGGAGACAGACAGGATATGCGGGTCCTGCGGCGGCGGCAACGTGTCCTTCAGGACGCAGAAGATGTGGACGGACAACGAGGACATAAGGTCCCTGAAGTCCCTGATCCTCTTCGGCCTCAAAGGGATAGCCGCCTATGCGTATCACGCCAAGGCACTGGGGTACAGGGACCCGGAGGTCAATGCGTTCTTCTATGAGGCTCTCGCGGCCATCGGGGAATCCTCTGATTTCGACCATCTCCTGAAGGTGACCATGGAGACCGGGCAGGCCAACCTCAAGTGCATGGCACTCCTGGACAAGGCAAACACGGAGAAGTACGGTGTGCCCGCCCCCAACACGGTCCCCATGCTGATCGAGAAGGGGCCGTTCATAATCGTCACGGGACACGATCTCCTGGATTTGGAAGCCCTTCTGAAGCAGACCGAGGGCAAAGGGATCAACATATACACCCACGGTGAGATGCTGCCTGCCCACGGATACCCTGAGCTGAGGAAGTACGGCCACCTGAAGGGCAACTTCGGAACCGCCTGGCAGAACCAGCGCGACGAGTTCGATGATGTCCCGGCGCCCATACTGTTCACCACCAACTGCCTGATGAGGCCCAAGAACAGCTACATCGACCGCGTATTCACCGCAGGGCCTGTCAGCTATCCCGACACCGTCCACATAGGGGAGGACCGCGACTTCTCCGCCGTCATAGAGAAGGCGAAGGCCCTGGGCGGATACAGGGAGGACAGGCAGATGACCGGCATCAACGGAGGCAGGACCGTCACCACGGGATTCTCCGCCGGTACGATAATGTCCGTGGCCGACAAGGTCATCGAGGGAGTGAAAGCGGGTGCCATAAGCCACATATTCCTCGTAGGGGGATGTGACGGTGCCAGGCCGGGAAGGAACTACTTCACGGACTTTGTAAAGAAGGCTCCAAAAGACTCCCTGATCCTGACGCTCGCCTGCGGCAAGTACAGGTTCAACGACCTGGACATAGGGAGCATCGGAGGTATACCCAGGATGCTGGATGTGGGACAGTGCAATGATGCCTACGGGGCCGTGAAGGTCGCACTGGCACTTGCCGATGCATTCGAATGCACGGTGAACGACCTCCCCCTGTCCATTGTGCTGTCATGGTACGAGCAGAAGGCCGTGGCCATCCTGCTCACGCTGCTCAGCATGGGCGTCAAGGGGATATACCTGGGACCGACCCTGCCGGCGTTCCTGTCCCCGAACGTGCTGGACTTCCTGGTGAAGGAGTTCGGCGTGTCCCCGCTGAGCACGCCTGAGGAGGACATGAAGAAGATGCTCGGCTGATCCCCGCATTCCAAACGATTTCGTTAAAAGTGACCTCTTGCTTCGTTGAAGCGAAACAAATCAAAGAGGCAAGAGGTCATGAGATTTATTGGAATAGATGTACATAAGCAAATCTACACAGCATGTGTTCTGGACGATAATGAGAAGGTCATTGACGAACTCAATGACATCCCGGTTTCCGATGAGGGGCTTTGCGAGATCACCGCAAGATACGAGCCGAACGACTGCGTGATACTCTTCGAGAACCTGACGAGAGCCCATTTCGTTTACCACTGGTTCTCTGCGAAAGGGTATGATGTCACCGTAGCCCACACCGGGCACGGCAGCCTTCAGCTGGTCTCGGGAACGAACATGAAGAACGATACCGTCGACGCATACAAACTGGCACTGATCGCCAAGGATCTTTACAACGAACGCCGTTTCATCAGGGTCACCCACATAACCGATGTCGGGAACATGAAGAACAAATCGCTGGTCAGGATATACGAGGAATGCTCCAAGATCCATTCGGAGATGAATCTCCGCATCCAGGAATACATGAGCATGAACGGTCTGCAGCTTCCGGAGAGATACAAAAGCTTCGATTCCAAGCGTTCGATAAAATACATCCTGGGTCTCAACGACCCGGCATTGAACATCATGGCGAACATGATGTCGCATGCGATGGAGCAGGAAGAATATGCCGAGGGCGAACTGGAGAGGCTGATGAAGGGCCGCGAGGACGTGAAACCGCTCACCTCGATCAAGGGGATAAGCACCAGAACGGCATCCGTGATCGTGACCGTCATCGACGGGATCGGGAGGTTCTCGTCGCCGGAGAAACTGGTCTCGTACGTCGGCCTCGGGATCAGACACTCCGAATCCGCGGGAAAGGTGAAGAAGGGACATATCACCAAGGAAGGCGACTCATTGTTCAGGAAAGTCGTCGCCAACGTGATAGCCAAGCATTCAATGTTCTGCGGAGGGAGCGATCTTTCGAAGTACTAT
>LSQX01114009.1_pt1 | contig 36043 bp, 35 predicted proteins | sample 654561 | NCBI WGS metagenome assembly LSQX01 (sample SAMN04489861, study PRJNA283612) | anaerobic digester metagenome | isolation source: 4 biogas reactors fed with cattle manure at either 37C or 55C with and... | place: Denmark: Kongens Lyngby | collected 2014 | reverse complement strand
AGCGATGAGATCATGAATTACAACAGAAGTAGTTATCTGACACACAGGGCAAACACGGATGCTTATTTAAATGGTACAGCAACAACACAATCAGGAAATACGACAAATATATATTATCGGGTGAAAAAAGGAGATAATCTCTCCATCATAGCACGACGGAACCGGATTACTTTGTCTCAGCTTAAATCGTGGAACGGACTGAGATCGAACACGATTGGTGTGGGCAAAAGACTGGTCGTGGGTAAAGAGGCAGTAGCACTACCTAAAACGGAACCAGTTAAACAGATGGCACAAAATACAGAGGGTGGTTCAACAGGTGAAACAGAGACAGTGAATCAATTTTACCGGGTGAGGAAAGGTGATACACTGGGCAAGATTGCACAGAGAAATGGAGTGCGTGTTACACAGCTTCAGACATGGAACGGATTGAGATCATCCACAATCGGTGTCGGTGATCAACTAATTATTGGGCAAAGAAAAGTCCAGGTTACGATAGAGGTTGCAGTGAAGGATGTGAACACACAGGAGAGTTCCGGCTCTTCCTCAGAGGAGAATGATGTCATCTCATCCTACCTGAAGGAGCAGATTGAAAAAGCAGAAGAGAGAAAAGCGGGAGCAGAGATTTGAAGCTGCCGCTGATTAAAGCGGCTATTTACATTACCAGCACTTTTTTTGACTTCACCGTTCCGTCCACGGTTTTAACTTTTACAATATAAACACCTTTGGGAAGATGTGCTGATGAGTAGGATGCCCTGTTTATACTCATATCTGCGCTTTCCTGATGAATCTTTTGCCCCGAAGAATAGAAAATTTCCCATTCAATCAGCTCGTAGTTCGATTCGATAAATATACGTTTCACCTCATTTGAGTAGTAGACCGCCAATTCAGGTTCCTCTTTCACTGGATCGACTGATGTTGATTTATTCCCAATCAAATAGGGAGCGATAAGCAGTGATGTATTAATCGGATTTTCAATATTTTCAGATGATTTCACCCATCCTGTGCCATTCTTCATCCATGCCGTGGCAACCAAACCCGATCCTATCTTTCTCGGCTCAGCATTGAATACAGAGAAACCGGCTGCCACCCCGTTAGCATCGTGGTAGGAGATGTAGAATGTCCCGGATACAGATACCGGACTATCAAATGCAACATAATTTTCAACTTTATGCCGCATATCACGACCGGTTACAGGGAAGAGATTATTGCTGAAGTATTCATAACTGTAGTTGTAAGGCTGTTCATGAATCAAACGTTCAGGTTTCTCCTTTCCTGCATAGACCCTTATTCTGACATCCATGTCTAAAATGCCAGTGGTGGCGGGTGATGAGATGAATACACCCTCCAGAAGCGTATTCTCTTTTGCATAGAATTCCTCTGCAAATTCACTGTAACCAAATGTATTGTTTGTTGCAAACATTGGCACTGACTGGAAGTAGGTTGTGACAGCTGTTTCATCTTCTCTGAAATTCTGATTCTTCGTGTAAGGTGCATTCTTAAAGGGGTTGGACCCTCCCAGTTGTGAGGACTGTGAATTGTTCGGATCAAGGTAATAGCTGATCGGGTAGGGATTCTCAAGTGAACCTGCCACATCCCAGAATCTACTGAGCGAAGCATATAAATCGGGTCCCCGGGGCGAGGTGCACATGGATAAACCCCCTGTGAGTGTTCCCAGAATGCGTTTCTCATTATCGAGTAGCGGTGATCCTGACGAACCACCCTCGGTGGCACCGTCATCCCATGATGTAACTGACCAGTGCGCATTTGGCTCCATGTTGTACCTGGCATAGTCGAATGAACCTATTGCGAGCTGACCCTCTTCATTCGCCACTTTTTTGATTCCCCCGTTAGGATGGTGCACTCCGTGAAAGGGGCCTGTTGGAGAGGAGCCGGCGTTCCAGCCTAACAGATAGGGTTGATACTCTTTCGGTGGAGCCTGTCTCAGTTTTAAAAGTGAAATATCATGCCGTTCACTGATGAGTACTGAATCGGCCGATGCCATCGTCATTTGCACAGGGCCGCGGATATCAGTAGAGCAGATGGGAGAGTTGTAATTGAAAAAAGCAACAATGCTGCCGGCAACGAGATCATATTTTCTGTTTGCGAGAAATTTTGCACTATAATCATCGTTAAGACAATGGGTGGATGTCAACAGGTAAGGTGTTCCGTCTTCAGCTGAATTGTTTACCAATGAACCGGTACAAAGCGTTGTACCGTTGATGATCAATAACAGGACGCCACTGCCTGCTTCAATATCTTCGGGGTAACAAATCAGGTTGGGATGACAATCCTGTTGGGGATCTCTTGGTTCAGCTGCCCTGAAAACACCCCTGAAATCATGATTTACTTCACCGATCTCAATCTCACCCTTAAACGAAGCATTGACTGGTTCCTGGTACTCTACAATCAGCTCATCACCGCCGACAGGTTGTATGGGAAGCAGATTCAGAACACTGTTGTTTTGCTCTGTATATGATCCCAGGATTTCTGTTTGGTCTGAGTTATAAACAAACACTTTCGCTCCTTCAGGGAGCTTGAATTTTGAAAAGAGGATATTCAACGAGTAAGCGCTCCTCGAACGTATCCCTACACGCCATACTTTCATATTACCCGAAGAAAAGGTGATGCCGGAATTGTCGGGACGGAGGAATACATGGAATTTATGGGCGAATTCAATGCTTTTGAATTTCTCTTTTCCCTCTTCTGAGCGCCAGAGCGATGCATTATTGCTGACTGCAGGCATCTCTACATAAAGTTCCTCCATCGCTGTAACGGCGCGTGCCTCTGCATTGATACTAAGAGGTAATGGCCTACCTCCATAACTGATCTGGCCCGAAATAGCATGAAAAAGAAACCAATACGACAGCAAGATACAGCATTTTTTTAACGTTCGTACAGGGTGGGAGAGAGGTGTCATATGAAGATGCTATTTCAGATTTAATTCATTTCTTAATTCACGGTGCGATTTTACTCAGTGGCAGCATCAGGTAATTCACCTCTACTGCAGAGATAAAACAGAACTGCAAATGTAAGGTTTTTTAAGAAATAGAGGTACATTTGTATGGAATAATTTATTTGTATCATGTATGATTTAAAAAGGTTTCTTGACGAAAAAGCAGCATATTACAACCATGTCAGTTTTATTGAGAACGATCCGATATCTGTTCCTCACTCTTTTTCCATGAAGCAGGATCGTGAGATCATCGGTTTTTTTGCCGCATCACTGGCCTGGGGGCAACGAAAAACAATCATTTCAAAATGCAGGGATCTGGCCACGCGCCTCGGGAATGAACCTTACCGGTTTATCATGGAACATGGCAGCGACGATTTGAGGGGGCTGCTCGGTTTCAAGCATCGTACATTCAATGATACCGATCTGCTCTATTTCGTTGATTTACTGAGACGGCATTACCTTCAGTATGAGAGTCTGGAAGATGCATTTCTGCAAGATGGACAATTCATCTCAGTTGAGGATTCGTTAATCTGGTTTGAACACACCTTTTTCAACCATCCCGATGCTCCCCGTCGTACACGTAAGCATGTGGCAACACCTGCCCGGAATGCTACCTGTAAAAGGCTTAACATGTTCCTCCGATGGATGGTGAGAAAGGATGAAAAAGGAGTTGACTTCGGTTTGTGGAAAAGGATTCCGCAAAGTGAACTTATATGTCCCGTTGATCTTCATGTTGATAGGACAGCGCGCCGGCTGGGGCTGATCACCAGGAAACAGACCGATTGGAAGACAGCGCTTGAGCTCACACTGAACCTTCGGCGACTGGACCCCAACGATCCGGCAAAGTATGATTTTGCACTTTTCGGATTGTCTGTTTCTACCTGAGATAGCTTAACTATTCGCCACCTCCGTGTTCCATAAGATAGGCTTTGATGAACTCATCCAGATCACCATCCATCACACCTGTAACATCTGATGATTGGTAGTTGGTACGATGGTCTTTCACGCGACGGTCATCGAAGACGTAACTGCGTATCTGCGATCCCCACTCAATTTTCTTCTTTCCGGCTTCAATAACTGCCTGTGCTGCACGGCGCTTCTCCAGCTCAATCTCGTAAAGCTGTGACTTGAGCAGTCGCAGGGCATTCTCCCTGTTGCCCATTTGTGAACGACTTTCCGTGTTCTCAATTACAATCTCCTGCTCCTCACCCGTATCCGGATCTTTGAAGAGATAATGCAGACGCACACCTGTCTCTACCTTGTTCACGTTCTGTCCGCCTGCACCCGATGAGCGGAAGGTGTCCCAGCTCAGATCCGCCGCATTCACTTCAATCTCGATGCTGTCGTCGACTAACGGTACCACGAACACCGAAGCAAAGGATGTCATCCGCTTGCCCTGAGCATTGTAGGGTGATACACGCACCAGGCGGTGCACACCGTTTTCGCTTTTCAGAAAACCATACGCCAGTTCACCCTCCACCTGAAGTGTCGCTGTTTTTATCCCGGCGTCGTCACCATCCTGCCAGTTGGTTATCGTGATTTTGTATTTTTTATTTTCACACCATCGCTGATACATACGGAAAAGCATGGAGGCCCAGTCCTGACTCTCCGTACCCCCGGCGCCGGCGTTGATTTTCAGTACTGCACCTAGCTTGTCTTCTTCACGACGAAGCATATTCTTCAGTTCCAGATCTTCAATCAGTTTTATGGCATGAGTGTACTGTGCATCAAGCTCTTCTTCCAAGACAATGCCTTCCTTCACAAACTCAAACGCCAGCTGTAATTCATCTGCTGCCGCTTTCACATCATTGTATGAATTGATCCAGAATTTCAGTTCCCGTACCACCTTCATCTGTATCTCAGCCACTTTGGCATCGTTCCAGAAGTCAGGTGACTGAGTTCGCAACTCTTCTTCTTCTAATTGGATACGCTTTGCATCGACGTCAAAGGTACCCCCTCAGCGCGTGCTCGCGCTCCAACACTTCTTTAAGTTGGTCTGCAGTTATCATAAATTTAAAATTTTATTTTCAGGATTCAAAAATACACATAAATTATCGATTATCCTGCACGCTTTAAAATTTGAAGCAGATTATAAGGAACAGAAGAGAACAAAAACACCTGTTCTCTTCTCGTTATAAATCGTTCCTGTTTTTTGGTTTATATTTCTTAACAATGAATTGAACATTACTGAGAGTCAACTGTTTTAAATAAAAACAACAGCTGTTTACCACGCTGGATATGGAGATTTCATCTGAAGCAATGCGTGCATAAGGTGGATTTGTTTATCTTATCACATTGTTATATTTTATATTATTTTATCATTGATTGAAAATTAACTACTATGGGAAATGAAACAGAAGTAAATGATGCGCAAAACATCCAAGAACAACCTGAGAAAGTAGCAATACCGGAACAGGAAAGCGGACCCTACACTCCTCCCGGAGGCGATTCACAACGAAGCTCTTCCCGGCAGGGTGAAATGAACAACACAATTGCGATAATCTCCTATCTCACTCTTGTCGGGTTAGTAATTGCATTTGTGATGAACAATGAAAAGAAAGAGGCGTTTGCCCGTTATCACATCCGGCAATCGCTGGGTTTGAACATTGCCTCGCTGGCACTTAGTATTATTAATGTGATTCCTGTTTTGGGATGGATTGTGAGTATTGTCGGTTTTTTTGTCCTTCTCTACATGTGGATTGTAGGACTGATGAATGCCATCAACGGCAAAGAAAAACCGGTGCCTATCCTGGGTAAACAGTTTGAAGAATGGTTCAAATCCATTTAAGATGAATGAGCGGTGCAGTGGTAAGATGGATTTGGCACAATCGTTCAATGGAAAATATGAACGGAAGGTGCAGCTAATCGCTTATCCGTATCAGATCGCCCACTTTCAGTATCTCTCCAAGTTGTGGGTTCCATGATTTCAACTTTTCTACCGTGCAATTATATTGCCGGGAGATAGAATAGAGCGTTTCACCCATCTTCACGGTGTGGCTTGCCTGAGCTTTAACTTCTTTCTCAACCAGTAAAGGTTCCGGGACTTCAATGGAGTCTTCTCTTACAATAACGACACTGTTTGTCTGATAATCAGTGTCGTTATTCCTTTCTTCGGGTGATTTTTGTTCCTTCAATGGAGCATTTTTTGAAGGGTCGTGCTGCACAAGGATCACTACCTCTTCCGATACCTCTCCCTCCTTCTCTTGCTCAGATGTTGATGTTGTTTCACTTCCTTTTTTTAGAGCAGTTTCGATTGCTGTGATCTCATCCTCAACCATGGGTGTTATCACGGGTGCCACTATCTTTCCAGGTGCATCTTTCAATGCAGCAGGGGTAAACCTGTTGTCTTTCTTCTCTCTTGCCCTTATCTTATTAGTTTGTGCCAATGTGTTCTCTTCCAGTATTCTTCCCCCGCGCAAATAGCGTGAACGCCAGTAAATATCGCTGGATGAGGTGATAGTCACGCCGTTGCCGGTGGAAGCGTGAATAAACCGGAACGTTCCATTGGGAAGGGTTTCTGTGATAATACCTACATGCCCAACTTTCCCATTTTTTCTTCTTCCCTCAAAGAAGACCAGATCACCTTTTTGCAAGTCCTCCTTGCGGGATACAGCGGGAAACTGTTGATGCTGTCCTGCGGAACTGGGATTGAGATTATAGCCAAATTCTTTAAAAACAAATGCGGTATATCCTGAGCAGTCAAATGCACGAGGTCCTCTCGCGGCATACCGGTAGGGTTTGCCAAGATATTTTTTGCCAAAATCAACCACCTCTTCCGGCAGTGTGGCTGATGCGGATTTCTTACGGGTGACACTGGTCCGGCCGGCACCACAAGAGACCAGAATCAATGATATAAATATCAGAGATATGACTTTATAGGTGTTGCTATGCTTAATTGCGCTGGCTGTCATGCAGGGTTGTTTAGATGCTTATGAGGACAAATTTAAGCAAATTAAGCGCCGGGAGGACCTGACCGCCTGTCTTTTTAACAAATCATCCTTTATTTTAAGAAAGAATGGATGATTTTCAGGGTAAACAATTTGAGTGTTCCCTTGTTCTATTCTCTGAGTGAACGGAGAGGACTTTCACGGTTCTGTTCATGTGAGGGCTTTTATGTTTAAGAATAGAATATGGAACAACTGAAAAATATCGTTTTCGATTTCGGAGGTGTGCTGATCGATTGGAATCCTGTTTATCTCTATAGGGATAAGTTTGAAACAGAGGAAGAGATGAACTGGTTCCTGGAGAACATTTGTCACTACAACTGGAATCTGCAACAGGATGGAGGTCGTTCCCTTGCAGAAGCCACATCAATTTTACAGGAACAATATCCTGAATACAGTGATCTGATCACTATCTATTACGGCCGTTGGGAAGAGATGCTGGGTGGAACCATCACCGAGAACACAAAGCTGATCAAGCCACTGAAGAAGAAATACAATCTCTATGGCCTCACTAACTGGTCGGCCGAAACGATTCCGCTGGCGATGAAGCGTTACGACTTCTTTGGCGATCTGGATGGTATTGTTGTATCCGGTGAAGAGAAGATTTTGAAGCCCGACCCAGCGTTGTACAGGATATTAATGGAGCGGTATGCTATCAAACCTGATGAATCGCTTTTTATAGATGACAACGCAGCCAATATCGAAACTGCCCGGCAATTAGGTTTCCGGGTTGTACATTTCACAGGTGACATGAACCTGGAGGAGTGGCTGAGAGAACAGGCAATTCTCTGACAGGTAGCTCCTATCTGTCGAAACGATAAAAATGGAGTAGCGGGTCTGTCTCACCCGCGAGTATCTTTAAAACAAGATTCATCCCCTGCACTGAGAAGGTGATCCCGTTACCTCCAAGCCCCAGAACAAAAATGGCATTGGGGAAATCAGGATGTTCGCCGATGTAGGGCAGCCCGTCTTTTGTGACACCAAAAGCACCTGCCCACCGGTAATCTTCGGTAAAATGAAGTGTCGGGAAGAGATTCCCTATTTTTCGGTTTAAATTGGCGGTTTTTTTTCCTTTGATTTTTTCACTGATGCCGTTGTACCTGAACGGGATGTCTTCTCCACCGACAAGGAACCGTTTGTCGTCTGTGGTACGCATATAGATATAGGGATCGGCCGTATCCCATATAAGCATATCTTTCAGAACAGGATAGAGGTTGAAATCCTCCTCGCTTACGCATGCAAAGGTGCTGATAACATCTGCATATTTCTTTCTGAACATTTTCAACGTCTCAAATCCAGTACAAAAAATAACTTTTTTGCAAAATACCGTAAATCCCTCCTCAGTGATAATCTTTACACTGTCCGTTTCATAAATGAACTCTTTGACGGAAGTGTGGTCATATACCAGCATCCCCCGGTCATGATTTTTTTTGATCAGCGAATGGGCAGTCTTGAAAGCATCGATTGATGCTCCCTCTTCCGATAAGATGCCCGGGTGTGATTCCATGTAAAAACGTTTTTTTATTTCTTCCGAAGTAAGCCATTCAACATGAAAACCATTCTTCTTTCTGTAATGATACTCCTTCTCCAGCTCAGCGACTGCTTTTTCAGAGTGCGCGACCTGCAGTGATTTTTTATGCTCGAATCCTGAATCGATATGCTCTTTCTTTACCAATGATTCCAAAGCAGCAATAGAACGAATTCCTGCCCGGTAGCACTCTGTAGCCGCCTGTTCACCTATCATCTCTGCGAGCTTGTGCATCGGCACATCTATTTCGTACTGCAGCATGGAGGTGGTTGCCGCTGAGCTTCCGGCTGCCACATCGCGCTTGTCAATAACAACTGTCTTGTATCCGGCGTTATGTAAGGTGTGGCTTATCAGTGCACCTGTGATACCACTGCCTATTACGGCAATATCGCACGCGATATCCTTCTGCAGTGAGGGGTAGCTGTGAAGGATACCGTTCTTCAACAGCCAGAATGATTCAGGAGATCGTAATTCCATCAGCATAAATATTAATTGGTTGGTAACTGATGATAGAACATCGACAGGAGCTGTTTTGTTGTGGTTGCAAAAGTTAATTAACGGGAGTTGTTGAAGTCTCCGATAAAGCCCAGTGTGAGCCAGTTGGCCACTGCCTGCCGGTTATTGCTGTCAAGAATACGTCTGCGGTCGAGGGGGTGCTGGAAGTTGCCTGCCTCCACCATGATAGCTGGTGGATCCATCTCCCGCAGGATGTAGAGATTGCGGTGTGTCACACTCCCTGAAAAACCGCGTCCGGGCTGGTGCTCGTCGTATTTGTCTTTCATCTTGTCTCTCAATGCATAGGAAGTAAGGCGGCTTTGCGGATTGTCGGCATAATAGAGAAAGAGATCAATTTGTCGTTTTGGATTGCGACTGTCAATATGTATCTCCAGCGCACGGACATAATCATACTTTGTTTTATCTTCCCTGTATAGCTCATTGACCTTGTCGACCCGCTGTTTCAAACGGTCGATCTGAGATCTGGGGATAGGGTCACCCATACAGGTCTCATCCTTATCCGCCACCAGATAACGCTCATCCCTGATACCATCATCTTCATCTTCTATGATCAGGTAAACGGTGGCGCCATGCGACATCAGGTTGCGGGCCAGCCGAAGAATAAAATCATAGTTGTATTCATCTTCATGCAGCACTCTTCCGTCTACGCGGGTGAGCGCACCCGGATCAGGTCCCCCATGCCCGCTGATCAAGTAGAAGCAGGCGCCCTTCAGTGATGACGATCGCACCGGAACATTATTATACTCCTTCCCGAAGATAACAGGATCGACAGGCTGACCGGATGGTTTCTCAGCCGGAAATTGGTCACCAGGATGCAGTGGCGGGATGAAATAGATTCTTCCAAGTACCAGTCCCCCGGACTCGTTCAGTCTGCCACTGTTGAGTTCCCTGAACTCCCTCACATAGGATGTGTCGATGCGGTTCCACCGCCGTAAAAAGGAGCGGATGCCGTCACCTTCAACGGGATAAGCCCTGTCTTGTGCTGTTGCGCAGTCGGGTGATAAAAACAGTAAAAGTATGAGGCTGTACAAAGGTCGGTATCTCATAATCGGCATTTCCTGAATGATTCTGGTCTGAAAACACTGGCTTAAAACAGATTTATCAAAAGTAGATATTTTATCCTTTCCACCCACATATAGAAAGAACCAATAATGGATTTTAACCTTTATTCGGAACCAGATGTTTGGATTATTATTACCTTTGTACCTATAATCACAATGTGGAAAGATTTGAACTGCTTGCAACCACAGAAAAAAATGCTAAAAACCTGTTTCTGCATTTCTTTTTTCTTTTGCTACGGTTTCATCACTCTCCGGTTGTGTTAATTATCTAACGTTTGGGTGATTATGATTATTTCTTTGTGTCTTACGTTGTAAGCTGAGAGAAGTTGTTTTATATCTGCCCAATTTTATAAAGAAAAGAACATGCATTACCTATTTACCTCCGAATCGGTGTCTGAAGGACACCCCGATAAAGTAGCCGATCAGATATCGGATGCTTTGCTTGACGAGTTTCTGGCTTACGACCGCAACTCGAAAGTAGCTTGCGAAACCCTGGTAACCACCGGACAGGTGGTTCTTGCGGGCGAAGTAAAATCCCAAACATATGTGGATGTGGCAGAAGTGGCACGTGATGTGATTGCCAGGATCGGATACACGAAGAGTGAATACCGCTTTGAGGCGCTATCATGTGGCGTATTCTCCAGTATACATGAGCAATCTGATGATATCAACCGCGGTGTCGATCAGAAAGAGGACCCGATGGATCAGGGAGCGGGTGACCAGGGGATGATGTTTGGTTATGCCACCAACGAAACTGAAAATTACATGCCGTTACCGCTCGATCTGAGTCATGCGCTGCTGTTGGAGCTAGCCAATATTCGCAAAAATGAGCCTGAGCTGATGCCTTATCTCCGTCCTGATGCAAAATCACAGGTAACAGTTGAATATGACGAGCAAGGCACGCCACAACGAATTGTTGCTATTGTTCTCTCCACGCAGCATGATGAGTTCGAGCTCCCCAAAGACAATACAAGAGAGGCAGGGCTGGAAGCTGACAGTAAGATGCAGTCACGCATCAAATCAGACGTGAAGACGATCCTTATTCCCCGTGTTAAAGCACAGTATAAAGGCCGGAAAGATATTCTCAAGCTTTTTGAGGGTGATATAACCTATCACGTGAATCCCACAGGCAAATTTGTGATTGGCGGGCCACATGGTGATACAGGGTTGACAGGCCGCAAGATTATAGTGGATACATATGGTGGAAAAGCCCCGCACGGCGGTGGTGCTTTCTCAGGCAAAGATCCCTCCAAGGTAGACCGTTCAGCTGCTTACGCAGCACGTCATATCGCTAAAAATATGGTGGCGGCAGGTGTGGCATCAGAGATGCTGATACAGCTCTCTTATGCCATTGGTGTGGCAGAACCCATGAGTATCTTCGTCGATACCTACGGGAAAAGCAAGCTGGCAATCTCAGATGCCGAGATTGCACAGAAAATAAAAACGATGTTCGATTTACGCCCAAAAGCAATTGAACAACGGCTGAGCCTGCGTTACCCTATTTACTTCGAAACGGCTTCCTACGGACACATGGGACGCGAGCCGAGGAAAGTGAAGAAGGTTTTCAACTCCCGCTACATGCCTGAGCCGTTAACTGTAGAGGTAGAGTTGTTCACATGGGAGAAACTGGATTATGTTGATCAAATAAGGAAAGAGTTTGGATTATAAGGTAGTTGTATATTGTGCATCCAGTCCGTATATTGCTCAAAACTATTTCGATGCAGCGGCTCAATTGGGTGAGCTCCTCGCCCAGAATGGGATTACCTGTATCAATGGTGCAGGTAAAAAGGGATTGATGGGTGCTTTGAACGATTCAGTGCTGCTGCACGGTGGTAAAGTAAAGGGTATTATTCCCGGGTTTATGGTCGATGCTGGCTGGGGTCATGATCATCTGACTGAGACCATCATTACTGAAACGATTCATGAGCGTAAGGCTGCCATGGCGCATTACTCCAATGCAGCCATCGCATTACCTGGTGGGATAGGTACGCTTGAAGAGCTTGCCGAGATCATTACATGGAAGCAGCTGGGGTTGTACAGTTATCCCATTATACTTCTTAATATCAATCATTTTTACGATCATCTGCTCTCTTTTTTTGATAAGATGATGGAAGAGAATTTTATGAAATCAGCTTACCGGGGAATGTGGCAGGTAGCCTATAGCCCCGGGGAGGTGATTGATCTGCTTAAAAATTTCCCTGACTGGGATCCCTCAATTGGCAAATATCAGAGAAAAGAGTTGTAAGTTTGTGGAAAGTGACATAAATAGAGAAGAAAGGTGACCGACAAGATTACCGATACTATTTACGAATCTCTTCCACTTTTTCTGAAAGAGGAAGAGATTCAGCCCATAACCGATTCACTGCAGATGAATTTCGGCGGATATGAATTTCTTCCTACCCGGGGGACACATCTTTTTTTTGATGTAGATACAACTGTTGCTACTACAACGCAGTTGATTTCATCAGGTATTGCCGGAACATCAATGCCTTTTTCTCCCTGGGCATCAAGTTTCATTTTCCTGTTGCTACTGGTCTGCTTTGTGTTTTTTGCTTTCATCCTTCATAAGGAGGGGGTTGCGCTTTTAGCCAATTTCAAACAGGTATTCACTTTGGGTAAGCGTGCTGCACTCTTGCGCAAAGAGCAGGTGACGATTACTGAGGCATGGGGGGAGTTTTTTATGATTGTACAGACAATCCTGATATTCTCTCTTCTCCTCTTCACCTATCTCTGGGATAAAGGGCTCTCCTCGCTCTCATTGAAGGGTATGACGTTAAGTCTGCTCATTATTTTTATCTGTTTCTCCTCGCTGGTAAGCCTGAAATTTCTGATGTATAAAACCATTGGCAGTTTTTTTCTGCGAAATGAGATGAAGAACTGGATTACACAGTATTCGCGTCTTTTTGAACTGCTCGGTATTGTACTGTTTCTCCCAGCAGTGTTTTACATTTTTTTGCATGAATTCAGAGATATTACAGTTATAATTTTTATTATACTTTTTTTTATCACTCGGCTGGTGATAGTGATTGAGTTATTAAATATTTTTGTTAAAAATAAAGTCGGGAGTTTTTATTTTTTTGCCTATCTTTGCGCAACTGAAATTGCACCCTATTTACTATTCTATAAAGGAGTGCTTTCAATCATAAGTTTTGCAGCAAATATCATTGTATGAACGCCCGGAAAGTAAAGAAAATTCTTATCTCACAACCCAGACCCAATAGCGAAAAATCTCCCTATTTCGATATAGCGGAAAAGTATCATGTGGATGTACATTTCTATCCTTTTATCAAGGTAGAAAGAGTATCAATCAAAGAGTTCCGTCAGCAACGCATCAATATTCTGGATTTTACAGCGGTCGTCTTCACCGCCAGAACTGCTGTTGATAAATTCTTTTCTATCTGTGAGGAGATGAAGATTGCCATACCAGAAACAATGAAATATTTCTGTGTCTCAGAAACTGTCGCTCTTTATCTGCAAAAGTACATCGTCTACAGGAAAAGAAAAATATTTTTCAGCCAGACAGGTAAAATTGACGGCTTGAACAATGCTTTCACGAAACATTCAAAGGAAAATTTCCTTTTGCCAGTTCCCGAAGAACATAATGATGAGATATGTTCCCATCTCGATGCAAAGAAGATTAACTACACAAAAAGTGTAATGTACAGAACAGTAAGCAATACCTTTGAGGAGAATGAGCAATTGGATTACGATATGATCATTTTCTTCAGTCCGCTGGGAATTCAATCCCTGATGACCAATTTCCCTGATTTCAAACAGGGAGACATGGCAATCGGATGTTTCGGCAGTTCCACTGCTAAAACTGTTGTTGAAGTTGGTATGCGTCTCGACTGTGAGGCTCCGCAACCCGATTATCCATCAATGACAGCCGCGCTGGAGGCTTTTCTGAAAGAGAATCACAAGAATCATAATTAAATCCCGGTAACGAGTCCGGTTTTAAAATGTGAGCCGATGAAATTCATGATGAATTCATCGGCTCTTTTTATGTTTTCATCCCTTGAGCGGGATGATCAATCACCTTCCTCCTCTTCGTTTGGAAAGTATGGTTTGGGTGGTGGTAAGGTAGGAAATAATCTCCTTACATTCCCTGCAATTCTTTCTGCAAACTCCTCCAGCTCCATGTTTAGTGCAAGCGACGTTTGCTGGTAGATCTCCCTGATCGTCATCTCATCCTCATCTGTCTCGCAGAAGAGCGAATCGATTGGAATCAGCTGCATCGATTCCACATTGATATTGTCGCCAATAGAGAAAAGGAAACCCTCTTTGAGAAGTCGTTTCGTCAGCTCCGGCCTGCCGCGGTAACCGTGAATGATCCACGGTTGTGTCGGACTGGTCTCTTTTCGCACCTGCATCAGCTCTTCCCAGGCTTTCACACAGTGAATGATCACCGGTTTGTTCAGTCTCTCTGAGAGTTCGATATGTTTTTTGAATACCGGAATCTGGACCTCGAAAGAGGGTCCTTTCAGCCGGTCCAGGCCGGTCTCACCAATAGCTATGATGCGCGGGTTGGGCGCAATCTCATTCAGATAAGCCATCTGGGTGTCACTATCATCGGAATACCACGGGTGTATGCCGCAGGAGAATGCGTGACGGTCGTATGATTCTTTGGCTACTTCAAACTCAAGTGGGTATACATCGAAGATACACGAGTGATAGGGGTCATCGTTATCCTCGAGGAAAATCTGATGGGTATGTACGTCGTAAAATTCCATTCGTTATGCTTCCTCTGCTTTCGTTCTGTTTTTCTTTCGCTTTGGCTCAGGGACCGGATCGTATCCCGATCCTCCCCAGGGATTGCAGCTTAAGATTCGCCTGACAGAGAGGTAGAATCCCCTGAAAGGTCCATGTTTTTTTAATGCTTCTATCGTATATACAGAGCAGCTGGGTGTATAGCGGCAACTGGGCGGTGTGAGCGGTGAGATTACAGCGCGGTAGAAATAGACGGGGAGAAGTAAAATCCACGTCAGAAGATTCTTTAAACCTTTTAACATTTTTCCTGTCCGATCTGTTGTGTCAATTCTTTCAGTGCTTTCCGCACCCCTTTTTCAACTGAGGAAAAATCACACAGTTCATCTTTCACGTATATGAAAGCGACCTCCATCTGCCCTGTTAACGGTGTTGCAACAGCTGTCAACAGATGTTTGTTCAAACGGTATGCCTCTCTGAACAGTCTTTTCATCCTGTTACGGTCAACAGCCGCCTTCACTCTTTTTTTTGGGATGCTGATCAGTACTGACAGCTGCGGTGATTGCGGGTGTGATGTCTCCAGATATACCACCCTGAAGGGGTAGGCCATAAAGGAGCGACCCCTGGCAAAGAGGGCTTCAATCCTTCTTTCACCTGTTATACGTTCTTTTTTTGTTAATCTGAACCGCTCTTCTTCATTCATAGATAAAAGCATTCCTCCGAAAGCAATTACGCAGCAAAGATAATTGTTTTTGGAATCAATTGATGTTTTTAGAGGAAAAATATGGAAAAGGGGGAAAAAGGAGTTGATGATAAGTTGTTATTTTCTTCCGAAATCTGCAGGTATCTCGCCCCATTTTTTTGTCTCCCACTTCAGGATAGGGTTCTTGTAACTGTTCTCCCTGAGCCATTTCTCTGCACGGTTAATCAGTTCAAAAATGGGACTGTTGCGTTCTGTCTGTACTAGCTTGGTGTTGCATTTCTTCCTGTCGATCCATTTCATCGCATTCACACTATCGGTATAGATTGGAATCTCTTTGCCACTCTTTTGCAAAAGTGCCAGCGCATGCACGATAGCCAGAAACTCGCCGATATTGTTCGTTCCCTCTTCCAGTGGTCCCATGTGGAAAATCTCAACTCCGTCAGCAACATAGACACCCCGGTACTCCATCAGGCCCGGATTGCCGCTGCAGGCTGCATCCACGGCAAGACTCTCCCTGTTGATCCCTGCTGAAGATGCCTTTTCAGAAGGTCTCTTCCCTTTTTTCGGGTTCAGGTGTTTCCATGGATTCTCTCCGTAAGCTTTTTTTGCCTCCTCCATTGAGGAAAACGATTTATACCGTGCATTCTCAAAACCTGAAACCTGTACCTTACACTCGTCCCATGAGGCGTAAATACCCGGTTTCACACCCTGCCATACCACGTAGAATTTTTTTTGCGCCATCACTGCCCTCTCACATCGATTCCAGGATATAGGGTGTCAGTTCCTCTTCTGTTGTCGGGTTCATTGGTCTCTCCTCAATCGTGATGATGCTGTCCACAATAAAATTAGTATAGCCGCGCCAGGGCAGCTTGCCGAAATATTCTTTGTAATGTAGCTGTACAATCTTTCCACTTGCCACCATCAGCCGCTCTGCTATCTCTTTGTCCTCTACTGAAAAATCGAACTGATTCGATTGTAATCCTCCCGGCTGATCGGCACGGAAGCCCGACTGTATCAGCTTCCCTTCGTAGGTTTTAAAAACCACGCCTTTATAGACCAGGTAGTTCAGTTCTCCCGATTTCACGCCGGTGCCAAACACGTAGTAGTAACGGACATAAATGAAAATTCCAAGTGCCAGTATCAATATGCCCAGGAACCATGTCAGTCCCTTGCGGCTCTTTTTCTTTTTAGGGGTCAAATCATCCATATCAGAATCTGTTATTTGTGTGTGCAAAGGTACATCATTTTTGACTTTTTAAGTGAAAGAATGCACAAAAATCGATGCTTTTAACCCAATTTGCCTTAACTTTGTGGATATGTGAAACCATAACGAGTGAAACCATCGTCAGAACAGTTCGATTTTACAATATTAATACATATATCAATGAAAAAATTGCTTTTTACCTTCACTTTACTTTTTACGCTACTTACCGTCTCCGCTCAGAGTGCCTATGATTTTAAAGTAATCAAAGAGAATCCCATCACAACGGTGAAGAATCAGTCCAGTACCGGAACATGCTGGAGTTTCTCAGGCGTGGGACTTCTTGAATCGGAGCTGCTCAGGATGGGAAAAGGATCTTTTGATCTTTCTGAAATGTATATCGTGCGTAGAAACTATGAAGATAAAGCGCAAAAGCATGCCCGTCTGCATGGGAACCTCAACTTTGCTCCCGGCGGTTCTTTTGCCGATGTGTTTGAGACCATCAACGATTTCGGGATTATCCCTGATGCGTTCTACCATGGGCTTAACTATGGTTCTGAAACGCATAATCATGGCGAGTTGGATAAGATTTTGAAGGGTTATATGGATGGTATCATCGGTGCAAAGAGTCTCTCACCTGTATGGTTCAAAGGTTTTTCAGCTATTCTGGATACCTATCTCGGAGAAGTACCTGAATCATTTAACTATGAGGGGAAGCAATATACGCCTCATTCATTTTCGAAATTCCTGGGATTGAACCAGAATGATTATATTTCACTTACATCTTTCAGTCATCATCCTTTTTACGAAGCGTTTGCCATCGAAGTACCTGATAACTGGCGCTGGGCAGATTCGTACAACCTGCCTGTCGATGAGCTGATGGAGGTGATGGAGAATGCCATCAGACAAGGTTATACGATAGCCTGGGCAACTGATGTGAGCGAAGCAGGATTCTCCCGCGAAGGTGTTGCTGTCGTACCTGATGAGCATGCCGTGGAAAATGCCGGATCTGATCAGGCCAGATGGCTGGGACTATCCAGTCGTGAACGTGATGCCGATCTGAGAATGCGTGTGGGAAGAGATTTGCTGGCTGAGAAAACGATTACGCAGGAGATGCGTCAACACTCATTCAATGATTATTCCACTACCGATGATCATGGGATGCAGATTTATGGTATTGCTGAAGATCAGAACGGGAACATATTCTACATGGTAAAGAATTCATGGGGTGAGACAGGTCCTTACGAAGGGCTCTGGTATGCTTCCGACCCATTCGTACGCTATAAAACCCTGAGCATTGTATTGCACAGGGATGCAATACCTTCATCCATTGCAGGAAAACTGGGGTTGTAAGCTTTTAAGCAATGTTGTATGAAAACTGAAGAACTCTATTCTCTATTTCTCAACTATCCCTCTGTCACAACCGATTCCAGAATTTGCTCCAGGAACTCCATCTTTTTTGCACTGAAGGGGGAGCGATTTAACGGTAATCTGTTTGCCGAAAAAGCGCTGGAAGATGGTTGTGCCTACGCCGTGGTTGATGAGTGGCCGGAAGATGAACCAATCAGTGAGCGGATCATCATCGTAGATGATGTGCTCAACTCCCTGCAGAAGCTGGCCAATTACCACCGGCGTAAACTGAAAATACCAATCATAGGCATCACCGGCACCAACGGGAAGACGACAACCAAGGAGCTGATAGCCATTGCCCTGTCTCGCGAGTTCAAGACGGCATATACGCAGGGGAATTTCAATAACCACATCGGTGTACCACTCACGCTGCTCTCCATGAACAGGTCTCATGAGATAGGGGTGGTGGAGATGGGGGCCAATCATCCCGGTGACATCAGGGAGTTATGTGAAATTGCAGAGCCCGACTACGGACTGATCACCAACGTGGGTAAAGCGCATCTCGAAGGTTTCGGTACATTCGAGAACCTGGTCAGAACAAAGGGTGAGTTGTATGACTACATCCGTGAACATGAAGGAAAGGTGTTCGTGAATAAAGAAAGTCAGATCTTGTATGAGTTGTCGGAAGGGATGGACCGCATACTTTATGGGAAGAACGATCCCACTCTTTTTGCCTCAGGCAGTATAGCAGATGCCACACCCTTTCTGGAGTTCGACTGGAGCTTTTTTGACAGTTCCTACAGGGTGAAAACAAATCTGGTCGGTGAGTACAATTTTGACAATGCGATTGCTGCCGTGGCGGTATGTAAATTTTTCGGGATCAACGCGGAACGGATCAGCTCCGCGTTGGAGGAGTATGAGCCAAAGAACCACCGCTCTCAGTTCAAACGTACCATGAGGAACGACCTGATTATCGATGCATACAATGCCAACCCTACCAGCATGAAGGCTTCTCTTGATTTCTTCACTTCAATTCCCTCCTCAATGTCGAAGATGGTGATTCTGGGAGAGATGAAAGAGTTGGGTGATGTGAGTGATGAAGAGCACCGGAAGATGGTGCAATTCCTCAGGGAACAACCCTACGACAGGGTATATCTTGTGGGTTCAGTTTTTAAGAATAAGATTGATGTGGGAGATCTCTTTCAACTGTTTGAAGATGTAGATGAGTTGATAGCAGAGCTGGAAAAAGAACCGGTCAGCGATCACTATATCCTGCTGAAAGCCTCCCATTCTATCCATCTGGAGAAGGCAGTGAATTATCTCTGATCTATTCCTGAAATTTAACTGTCAGTACCACCACTTCAGAGACGGTGCCGATACGAAATTGTGGTCCCACAAGCCCTAATCCGGAGGTGACGTATACATGTGTGTCTCCCTTTTTCTTGTAACCATGTGCCACCTCAAAGAGCATCTCTGTGGCAACATTTCCCGGAAAAGCCTGTCCATGGTGGGTGTGTCCATAAAGAGCGATGTCGGCACCTGCATCTGCCTCTTCATCCAGGTTGTCAGGGGTATGATTCAGCACGATGACCGGCTTCGACCGGTCCACGCGCTGGTGAGCAAGAAGCTCCTCAGTTGTTTTGCGGGTTGGTATGACAATATCTTCACGTCCAACAACATAAAAAGCGCTGTCGATCAGTACGGCCGAATCTCTGAGTACGGTGATGCCAGCGTTGTTCAGAAGTGCAATTTTCTCTTCACTCTCGAACCTGTATTCATGATTTCCCGTGCAGCTATAAACACCCATTGGTGCGTGGAGTCGTTTTAGTTCTTCATCTATCTGTTGTTGCAGTATCGGTTCTATATGTGAATCGAGAATATCACCCACGAACAGAATAATGTCCGGCTGTTGCGCCATAATCAGATTCACATACCTTCTTGTGTGACTCCGGTCAATCATCCACCCAATGTGCAGATCACCTATCATTACAATACGTACAGAATCGTAATCACCTGCAGCCTTGTTTACCGTCACAGAAAGCTGCTGCACCTCGGGATTCATAAACCGATGTCTGCCATGAACCATGATACCCACCACAATCACTATAGGCACAAGGAAAAATAGAAGCTTCAATCGCTGTGGTTGCTTTTTTAACGTCTGCCAAGGTTTGCGTAATTGTTTTTTTCGGATCAGGTAGATCAGGTCGATGATCAGCCACAATCCCCCAGAATAGAGGAGGAAGAGCATCCAGCTGGTCCCCATCACACGGATAAGTTGTGTGATTTGATCGGGAAGATGGCGGTAAAAGAAAAACCCGGTGGTATAGAACAGAAACTCCGCACCGAAGAAGATGGAGAGCAGGATACGTCCCCGTTTTTTTCCTTCAAAGGCATGGTACCCTTTCAGATAAACCAGGATGTTGATGGTGAGATGGATGATGAACGCATTGATAAGAGCTCGCATAACAGGAGATTATGTTGAAATTACAAACTTAAAAAGAATGTGACCCACAGAGGGACGGAGAAGTCGATGATTATTCCGTGGAAAAGAGCAATCACCACATATTCCGTTCCTGAAAATTGAGTGATCACCGGCAGGGTGGTGTCCATTGTGGTAGCTCCTCCTGCAGATATCGGTGCCAGTTTTCCGAAATGTTTCACCATCCAGGGTGCCAGGATAAGAACACTGAATTCACGCATTATGTTCGCCAGCAGTGCTACCGTACCCAGTTCAGCTCCTCTGAACTCAGTAATCAGGATACTCGATAGTGAATAGTAGGCAAATCCCGCTCCCACGCTCATACAATCGGTCAGGGTTCTCTCCGGCAGTGCCAGACTCACCAGTGCCACACCAGCAAATGTGCCCACCGTTGTAGCCAGGGGCACCAGCATGATGCTTGCTCCGTATCTTTTCAGTGCGGCAAAATGGTTCCTGCCGGAGCCGATCTGTATCCCCACAAGCAGGAGAAGCAGGTAGAGCACCCATTTTGTGATTGCACTGTCCAGCAATGCTTCGGGCATCATTCCGGTGAGGGACAGTACCACACCTGTTGCAAAAAGAAGCAGATAAAGCAGTGATTGTTTCATACGTTCACTCCCTCGTTTTTTTGAAAAAGAGCTGATAGATCAGTTTCGCACAGAGTAAACTTCCCACTGTGCCTCCGATAGTCAGAATTAATGCGTCCATGCCAATAGCGGCAAAATTATTCACCACCTGCTGGTTGATGCCGACGGAGACACCAAGAAAGAAGAGCAATAGCATAATCACCACACTTAAAAGGGTACCCACATATTTCACAAAGCGTCTGTTTCGTAAAAGATATCCTGCAAGAACGCCGGAGATGATGCATAGGAAAATGGAAAGCATAGGATGACTGATTGTAAATTTATGCAAAAATAGAAAAAAAATCCGAGACCCTTTACTAAATATTCGTAACAATGGCTTGCCTGCAAACAATGATAAGGTATTAATATGTACTTTTAACGCTTCGAATTCAGGAATCTAATTTAATCTATCAATGAAACAAGCGTTAATTCTAATTTTTTACTTTATTCTATCAGCGAATATAGTCGCACAATCTGTTACAGTGACAGGAAGACTGGTGTCGGCAGCGGATGATGCCGAACTACCCTATGCTACTATCTCAGTAGCAAGGGAAGCCGCTCCTGCCATTGCTGTCAAGAAAATGGCAACAGAGGAGAACGGTGCTTTCTCCACCTCACTCGCACCAGGAGAATATATCCTCACCTTCCATTACGTAGGGATGAATGACCTGGAAAAGAGGGTAGAGCTCACCACATCTCAAAACAGGTATGATATGGGTGTGGTAGCAATGACAGAAACATCGATGCTGCTCGAGGAGGTGAGTGTGACTGCTCAGAAACCACTGGTAAAGGTGGAGATTGACAAGTTGACCTACAGTGCGCAGGATGATCCTGAAGCCTCCACCTCCAATGTCCTCGATCTGTTACGTAAGGTCCCGCTTGTTACGGTGGACGGAGAAGATGAGATTCAGCTGAAAGGCTCATCCAGCTTCAAGATCTACCTGAACGGGAAACCATCCAATATGATCTCAGGCAATCCGTCACAGGTGTTGAAGAGCATGCCTGCCAGCAGTATCAAGGATATTGAAGTGATTACCGACCCAGGTGCAAGATATGATGCCGAGGGGATAGGGGGCATCATCAATATTATTACAGATAAACGTGCCGACGATGGTTATTCAGGTTCCGTGGGTGCCAATGGTGATACTTTTGGCGGATATGGAGGTAATGCCTATCTGGCAACCAAGTATGGTAAGTTCGGTTTCACCGGGAATGCTGGTTACTATCACCATGCCAGTCCTGCCTCCGAATCCTCCTACCTCCGCGAAGAGACGGCATTGAATCATCAAAGCAGTCTTATTCAGAACGGTTCAAGTGAAAGCAGCGGTGGAGGACTCTTTCTGACAGGGGCAGTCAGCTTTGAACCAGACACGGTGAATCTGTTCAACCTCTCACTTTCGCGCTTTGGGGGAGATTTCAGTTCTCTCTCCCTGCAGGATGCCAGTTCAACAGGAACACGCGCTTATACCTACAATACCCGTAGCAACAGCATCTCCCAATATGGAGGGATGAACCTTTCTGCAGACTACCAGCGCAGCTTCAAAAGGAAAGGAGAGATGCTGACCACCTCCTACCGTTATGAGCATGATCCCAATGACAGTGAGTATGACAGTGAATACGATGATGTAACCGGGATGTTTTATTATCCTGACGGATATCAGCTAAAAAGTTTGAATAACGCCGGTGGCAAAGAGCATACCATACAGGTCGATTATGTGAACCCTCTGAACGGAAAGCATAGTATTGAAACTGGCATGAAATATATCTTCAGGGATAATACAAGCCGTGCAGATCACACTTTTTTTGATGTGGAAGAAAACAACTGGAAACCTGATCTTAGCAGGAAAAACGATCTGGATCATTCTCAGAATATCGCCTCCGGTTATGCCGGATACAGTTTTAAAACGGGAAAGATGGGTTTGAAGGTTGGCCTTCGTGGTGAGCAGACAAGCCAGGAGATCCATTTTATGAGTAATGATCTGGATACCATCGTGAAAACAAGCTTCTTCGATATGGTCCCATCCGTTGCGCTCTCCTATCAGCTGGGTATGACGCAGACGCTCCGTGGTGGATATAATATGCGTATATCAAGGCCTGGTATATGGTATCTGAATCCCTATGTCAACGATGTGGACCCTAACAATATCAGTTATGGCAATCCCAGGCTCGATGCAGAACAGCAACACAACTTCAATCTCAATTACGGCTCTTTCTCACAGAAGCTGAATTTTAACGCAACACTCAGCTACTCCTTTGCAAAGAACGCTGTGACAAGCTACAGCTTTATCCGCGATGGAGTGACGCACAGCACCTACGACAATATTGGGCGTAACCAGTCAGTAGGTACGAATCTCTATGTCAGCTGGACTCCTACGCAGATGATCCGTACCTATCTCAACGGTGGTGTCAACTACACCGATATACAAAGCACCGAGGACAGTGCACTGCGTAACAGCGGTTTCTCTGGTCGTGCCTTTGGTGGGCTCACCTTCACCTTTCCAAAAGATTTTCGTGTCGGAGCCAACGGAGGTGCTTTTATGAGTCGTGTACAGTTACAGACGAAGCAGTCACCTTTTTATGTCTACTCTTTCAGTATGATGAAGAGTTTCCTCGATAAGAAGCTCGATGTCTCGCTTAACATGCAGAATCTCTTTTCAAAATACAGAAAAACTTCATCCACAACCACCGGTGATGGCTTCTGGCAGGAGAGCATATCCAATCAGACCGTGCGTAATCTGCGTCTGAGCGTGACCTATCGCTTTGGTGATCTGAAGACATCCATGAAAAGAGTACAACGCGGTATCATCAACGATGATGTGCTGGAGGGTGAAAGCAACACGCAACAGGAGACAACCACAACACCTACCGGAGAATAATTTTTAATTGCACTTTTTTATACCTATTTTTGGTGTGGTTTGATGGTCAACACTTGAAGCCGATAATTACTTTCAATTAAAAGGAGACATGAGAATTGATATAATTACTGTTTTGCCGGAGATGATCGAAGGGGCTCTCCACACGAGCATTCTGAAGAGAGCCCAGGAGAAGGGGCTGGTGGAATTTGGCCTGCATAACCTGCGTGATTATACGCTCGACAAGCATAACAGGGTGGATGATTATCCTTTTGGTGGTGAGGCAGGGATGGTAATGCAGATAGAACCGATCGATCGTGCAATTTCTTTTTTAAAGGAACAACGTCATTATGATGAGGTGATTTTCACCACCCCCGATGGTGAGCAGTTCACCCAGGCTGCAGCCAATGAACTCTCGCTTATGCAGAACATCATCATCCTCTGCGGTCATTATAAGGGTATCGATTACAGGGTGAGAGAGCATCTGATCACTCGCGAGATCTCCATCGGCGATTTTGTGCTTACCGGCGGTGAGCTGGTTGCTGCCATGATCGCCGATGCTGTTGTCCGCGTCATCCCCGGTGCTATAGGAGATGAACAGTCGGCGCTCTCAGATTCTTTTCAGGATGGCTTGCTGGCCCCCCCCGTATATACCCGCCCGGCGGAATACAAAGGGTGGAAGGTGCCTGAGGTGCTTCTCTCTGGTCATGAGAGAAAAATAGAAGAATGGAGACATAATCAGTCTGTTGAAAGGACCAAACGACTAAGGCCCGATTTAACAGGTAACAGATAACCTAATACAGGTAACTTTTTTTACCTTTGTATCAATAACATAATATAACTAATCGAATGAAAGGTATCGTATTAGCCGGTGGCTCGGGAACGCGACTTTATCCAATCACCAAGGGTGTGTCCAAACAATTGCTCCCTGTTTTTGATAAACCAATGGTCTATTATCCCATTTCAGCGTTGATGCTGGCAGGGATAAGGGAGATTCTCATTATCTCTACGCCTCTTGATCTTCCCGGTTTTCAACGTTTGCTGGGGGATGGGTCTGATTATGGTGTACATTTCACTTACGCTGAACAACCCTCTCCGGACGGATTGGCTCAGGCATTTATCATTGGAGAAAAATTTATTGATCAAGATTCAGTATGTCTGGTGCTGGGAGACAATATATTCTATGGGAACGGATTCCCCACGAGGCTGCGTCAGGCCGTGAAGGATGCAGAGGAAAATGCGATGGCAACAGTCTTTGGCTATTATGTGACCAACCCTGAACGATATGGCGTCGCTGAGTTCGATGAAAATGGCCGGGTGCTGAGCATTGAGGAAAAACCTGCCACCCCCCGGTCGAACTGGGCAGTTACAGGACTCTACTTCTATCCCAACAGGGTTGTGGAGATAGCAAAAAAGATCTCCCCCTCAGCACGTGGAGAGCTGGAGATCACTACTGTCAATCAGGCTTTTCTTGAAGATGAACAGTTGCTGATGCAGCTTTTCGGACGAGGGTTCGCCTGGCTCGATACCGGTACCCATGATTCTCTCTCTGAAGCATCAAACTTTATAGAGGTGCTGGAGAAGCGACAAGGTTTAAAAATTGCCTGTCTGGAAGAGATCGCATGGAATAACGGCTGGATTACATCAGATGATTTGAGACGTATCGCGGAGCCAATGAAAAAGAACCAGTATGGTCAGTATCTCCTTCAATTGATTGAGAGTTGAGAGCCGGGGTTGGGGAGATAGGATGTTAAAAGTTAAAAGTGAAGAGTTGAAATATCAGAACTGACAACTGACCACTGACCACTGATAATTAAACAATGAATATAGTTAAAACCGAAATAGAGGGAGTACTCATTATTGAACCGAAAGTCTTCGGCGACGAACGGGGTTATTTCTTCGAATCTTTCTCACAAAGAGCGTTTGAAGAGAAGGTGTCTGACACGGTTTTCCTGCAGGACAATGAAAGTAAATCGACATACGGTGTCCTTCGCGGATTGCATTTTCAGAAACCACCCTTTGAGCAGGCTAAACTGGTGCGGGTCGTCAAAGGTAAAGTGCTTGATATTGCAGTGGATCTACGCGAAGATTCTCCCACTTACGGCAGGCATGTCGCTACCGAACTGTCGGAGGAGAATAAATGGCAGCTATTCATCCCGCGTGGGTTCGCTCACGGCTTTGTTGTGCTGAGCGAGGAGGTGATCTTCCAGTACAAGTGTGATAATTATTACATGCCGGAATATGAGGGAGCGCTCCTTTGGAATGATCCGCAACTCAATATCGACTGGATGCTCCCCGAAGAAGATATCAGACTATCTGAAAAAGACAAGAAAAACCCTACTTTATGAGAAACATTCTAATCACCGGAGGAGCCGGTTTTATTGGCTCACATGTAGTGAGGCTGTTCGTGAACAGCTATCCTCACTATCAGATTATCAATCTCGACAAGCTGACTTATGCCGGCAACCTGGCCAATCTGGAAGATATTGAAGAAAAGCCGAATTACAGGTTCGTGAAAGCAGATATCTGTGATTTCGAACAAATGAGGGAAATTGTAAAGACACATCAGATTGATGGTATCATTCATCTGGCAGCCGAAAGCCATGTCGATCGTTCCATCACTGATCCTTTCTCCTTTGCCAGAACCAACGTGTTGGGTACACTTAATCTCTTGCAGGCAGCCAAAGAGCAGTGGGATGGGCGTAAAGATGATAAACTTTTTTATCATGTCTCCACCGATGAGGTGTATGGCACCCTTGGATTCGACAACAAGCTCTTCACTGAAGATACGGCCTATGATCCACACAGTCCCTATTCCGCATCTAAAGCTTCTTCCGATCACTTTGTGCGTGCCTATCACGATACCTATGGGCTGCCTGTTGTGATCTCCAATTGTTCAAATAACTACGGACCCTATCAGTTCCCCGAGAAGCTGATCCCTCTCTTTATCGACAATATCCGTCATAATAAGCCTCTTCCTGTTTACGGCAAAGGAGAGAACGTAAGAGACTGGCTCTATGTGGAAGATCATGCCCGCGCCATTGATCTGATATTCCACGAAGGAGGGGTGGGGGAAACCTATAATATTGGCGGTTTCAACGAGTGGAAGAATATTGATCTGATACACATCCTTATAAAAACCACTGATCGATTGCTGGGCAGAGAAGAGGGTGCATCCGAAAAACTCATCACCTATGTGACCGACCGTGCCGGACATGACCTGCGTTATGCCATCGATGCCTCCAGGATAAAGAATGAGCTGGGCTGGGAGCCATCACTCCAGTTTGAGGAGGGGATTGAAAAAACTGTCAGCTGGTACCTCGGGCATAAGAAATGGCTGGACGATATTGCAAGCGGCGCCTACCTGCATCGCTAAAGCGTTTAGTCACGACCTCTCTCCTCCAATGGGGAGAGTGACCGCAGCAGATAAACCGGCGTTGACATCTGAAGGTGATGCCGGAAAGGATCAGTCGATCTCTTCAAACCTTGCAGTGAAGAACCGCAGCTGCTTTGGTTCATAGACAAAGCGGAGTCCCCTGATGGTCTCTTTTTTCCTGTAGAGCGATATGACCGCCCCGGCAACAAGGTCCATATGAGCGTAGGTGTAAACACGACGGGGAATTGTGAGTCTGACCGTTTCCAGTTTGGGATGAAGATTCTCTCCCGTCTTTCGGTCGCGTCCGGCAGAGATGATCCCTCGCTCCATGCTGCGTACACCCGATTCCAGATAGAGTGTCGCGGCAAGGCTCTGTGCAGGGAACTGATCCTGGGTGAGATGAGGACAGAAACGTCTGGCATCGAGGAAGACGGCATGACCACCGGTAGGTTCAATCATCGGTATGCCTGCCTCCCGCAGCCGGTCGCCCAGATAACGCACCTGCTTCACCCTGTGTTCAATATATTCGAACTGCAGCGATTCCTTCAGGCCAATGGCCATCGCCTCCATATCACGTCCTGTCATTCCTCCGTAGGAGGGCATCCCCTCGTACACCACCACCAGCTCTTTCGCCTCCGAGAAGAGCTCATCATCATTCATACAGAGAAAACCTCCTATGTTCACCAGACAATCCTTCTTACCGCTCATCGTGCATCCGTCTGCATAACTGAACATCTCCCGGACAATCTCACTGATTGATTTACCGGCATATCCTTCCTCCTGCTCCCTGATGAAATAGGCATTCTCTACACAGCGTGTAGCATCGTAAAACAACCTGATACCATAACGTGCAGTCAATGCACGTACTTCTTTCATGTTCTCCATCGAAACCGGTTGTCCTCCCGCCAGGTTTACCGTCACGGCGAGACAGACATATGCAATGTTGTCGGCACCCTTCTCATCAATCAGACGCTGTAGCTTTTGCAGATCGATATTACCCTTGAAAGGTATCTTCAAAGAGGCATCATGTGCTTCATCACGGATCACGTCCACGAAGATGCCCCCGTTCCTTTCCTGATGATAGCGGGTGGTGGTAAAATACATGTTTCCCGGTACATACTGACCCGGTTTGATGGCGATCTGCGACAATAGGTTCTCTGCCCCTCTGCCCTGATGGGTGGGGACAATATGGCTGAACCCGAACACCTCCCGCACGGTCTCTTCCAGGTGGCGGAAATTGCGGCTGCCGGCATAGGCCTCATCACCCATCATCATTCCTGCCCACTGGCGGTCACTCATCGCGTTGGTGCCGCTGTCGGTCAGCAGATCGATGTAGACCTCCTCACTGGGAATAAGAAATGTGTTGAAACCTGCCTCTCTGATCACTTTTTCACGTTCTTCGCGTGGGATGATCTTCACTTGTTCTACCGATTTGATACGGAAAGGTTCCGCCGGATAGCTGGTTGAATTCATAATGGTATCGTTTTAATGGTTTTCCCTTTACAAATGTAATAAAAGTTTTATATTTTTATAATAATCATCTCTGAATTTTTCCTGTGATCATAATCACTCAAGAGGTAAACAAATCAGCTCATTGCGTTGTAAACAGTTCTTTTTTGTTATCTTTGTATTCCTGTGAACAGATATAATTAAAGTAAGAAAACCCCATGATTATAGCAGTAGATTTCGATGGAACCATCGTTGAACATGAATATCCCGCGATTGGCAAACCAATTCCTTTTGCCATTGAGACCCTCCTTCAATTACAAAAAGACAACCACAAACTGATTCTGTGGACTGTACGCGAAGGGCAGCTTCTGCAGGATGCCATTGATTATTGTGCTGAAAGGGGTATTTACTTTTACGCAGAGAATGCGAATTATCCGGGTGAGGTGAGAGAAAAAGCCTCCCGAAAACTGGGTGCTGATCTTTTTATCGATGACCGCAACCTGGGGGGGCTTCCCGATTGGGGAGTGATCTATAACGCCATAAACGCTACAGTGAACAACCGTAATGCATTGCAGATAATGGCTGGTGCCTCTGCGATGCCGGAACCAAAGAAGAAACGCGGCCTTTTCGGATGGAAGTGATTGTTTTTTTTTAACCTCAAATTCCAATATTGTATCCAATGCTGATACCGGGAGTAAAGAAATTTTTCTTGCGCATAGCAAAACTCACTTTGTCACTAAATCCCATATCGCAGAACAGGGAGAAGTCGAAATTTCTGTAAGCATAACCGGCTAAGGGAGAAAAAGCAAATCCTGTATAACCACTCCCAATAACAATGCCCATGCGGGGTTCCGCGAAAAATCCATCAGCAATACCTTGTTGTGTAATGCGATACCCTAACAAGGGCATGATGTAGTTGAATCCATCTTTTTTGTCATTTAAGATGCTGCCAATCAGCTTACCCTCGCCGTAGGGATTGTTGAATCCTTTTATACCTATAGAGATGTAGTTATCAGGGTTAAATGAGAACAGATTATCTTGTATGATCCAGCTGAGTGTTCCTCCCATACCGGATTGATTGTCACGTTCAGTATTGACTACAAGTCCGGCATCAACGCTTAAACGGATAAAGTTGCTGTGCTGTGCCTGTGTCGATATGAATGAAAACACAGTGAACAGGAGAATAAATATTGTTGTTTTCATTGAAGTGATAATTTAAATTATAAGTACAAATATATCTACTTAATTTTGTATTGCAACTAAATCTGTTCAGTTTATATTGCTTAACAAAAATGTTCGCAAATAAATTTGTCTTCTCCTTACATTGCTTAACGAAAATGTTCACTAACTTTGCACAATTTATTACGAATAAATTATGATACAATGCAACAAGACAGACAACTCTTTGAGATAATAGAAAAGGAGAGCGAGCGACAACTGAAAGGAATTGAGCTTATTGCCTCTGAGAATTTCGTAAGTGAGCAGGTGATGCAGGCGATGGGATCGGTACTGACCAACAAATATGCAGAGGGTTATCCCGGCAGACGCTATTATGGTGGATGTGAGGTGGTTGATCTGAGTGAACAGCTTGCTATCGACAGATTGAAAGAGTTGTTTGGCGCTACATGGGCGAATGTGCAACCACACTCAGGGGCACAGGCCAATGCAGCTGTTTTCCTTGCATGCCTCAAGGCGGGAGATGCTTTTATGGGATTGAACCTGTCGCATGGCGGCCATCTCTCACATGGCTCTCCGGTTAACTTCTCCGGCTTGATGTTCACGCCGATAGCCTACAATGTACGGGAGGAGGATCAGCGGGTGGACTATGATCAGCTGGAAGCGGTAGCCCGCACAGAGCGGCCAAAACTGATTATTGCCGGCGCATCGGCCTACTCACGCGAGTGGGATTATGCACGTATCCGCAAAGTAGCAGATGAGATCGGTGCCATCTTTATGGTCGACATGGCACACCCTGCGGGACTGATCGCAGCAGGACTGCTGAAGAACCCCCTCAAGCATGCACATATTGTCACTTCAACAACACACAAGACACTTCGTGGTCCCCGTGGTGGCGTGATACTGATGGGCAGGGATTTTGAGAATCCCTGGGGCATCACAACTCCCAAAGGAGAGGTGAAGATGATGTCGGCACTGCTGGACTCAGCTGTCTTCCCCGGAATGCAGGGTGGCCCGCTGGAGCATATTATCGCAGCAAAAGCTGTTTCATTTCATGAAGCACTGCAGCCGGAATACAGGATCTACCAGGCTCAGGTAAAGAAAAACGCTGCTGCGATGGCTCAGGCTTTTATGGATAAGGGTTACAACGTGGTGTCGGGTGGTACGGACAACCACTGTATCCTGGTGGACCTGCGTACCAAGTTTCCCGATCTTACCGGTAAAGTGGCGGAGAAAGTGCTTGTGTCGGCTGACATCACAACCAACAAAAACATGGTGCCTTTCGACAGCCGCTCACCCTTCCAGACCTCCGGTCTTCGCTTTGGCACCCCCGCCATCACAACCAGGGGAGCGAAAGAACCACTGATGGGAGAGATTGTGGAAATGATTGATCAGGTTCTTTCAAATGTGGAAGAGAGTAAAACAATCACATCGGTACGCGAAAAAGTAAATGCAACGATGAAGCAGTATCCGCTTTTTGCGTGGTGACAGCATGGCCGGGTCTCCCGGTGCTGCAACAGATTGGAAAAATAAATATGTGATGAGGAATGGATGAACTGTTCCTCATTTTTTATAAATTTGCACCAGAGGCATTAGCTGAGCCAACTGATCTGAATGAAAATGCTGCAAACCGACATAAAATTTATTCCCGGTGTAGGACCCAAAAGGGCTGAGATCCTGAACAAGGAGCTCGATCTCTTTACGCTGGGTGATTTACTGCGTTGGTATCCATATCGTTATATCGACAGAACACGGATCTATTATGTGCATGAGATCGACAACTCGATGGCTTACATTCAGCTTAAAGGGAAGATCACTGCTTTTGAGACCTTTGGTGAAGGCAGGAGAAAACGTCTGGTGGCACACTTTACCGACGGTACCGGTTTCATCGATCTGATCTGGTTTCAGGGTGTTCGCTTCATCGAAAGCAAGTACAAGCTGAATCAGGAGTATATCATCTTTGGTAAGCCGGCTCTCTTCAACGGGAAGTGGAATATTGCCCATCCTGAAATTGATCCCTTTATGGATGAGTCCGATCGTCCCGGGGGGCTGATGGCAATGTACAACACCACTGAGAAGATGAAAAACCACTACATCAACTCCAGGGTGATGCATAAGATTATTGAGAATGCCTTCGGAATGGTCAGTGAACGTCTGCCCGAATCACTCTCTCCCGATGTGGTCAAACAGGCAGGACTCATTTCCTTTCATGATGCGGTGGAGAACATCCATTTCCCGAAGACACCTCATCTTCTGCGCGATGCGGAGTTCCGTCTCAAGTTTGAAGAGCTCTTCTTTATCCAGTTGAATATCGTGCGGTATGCTTCCGAAAGGAAATTAAAACTAAACGGATTCATCTTCCGTGAAGTGGGTAAGAACCTGCACACATTTTATAAAAAGCATCTCCCTTTTGAGTTGACCAACGCGCAAAAGAGAGTGATCAGGGAGATAAGGAAAGATACGGCGACAGGGAAGCAGATGAACCGCCTGCTCCAGGGAGACGTGGGCAGCGGGAAGACACTGGTGGCAATCATGTGCATGCTGATCGCCCTGGATAACGGGTTCCAGTCCTGTCTGATGGCACCCACCGAGATCCTGGCATCGCAGCATTTTGAAACTTTCTGCCAGATGTTGTCAGAAATGGACCTGAAGGTGGCTTTGCTGACCGGTTCCACGAAAAAGAAGGAGAGGGGGGTGATTCATGCAGAGTTGCTCTCGGGTGAGATTGACATATTGATTGGTACGCATGCGCTGCTTGAAGATGTGGTTCGGTTCCGTAATCTCGGTTTCGTGGTGATAGATGAACAGCACCGCTTCGGTGTGGTGCAGCGGGCCCGGTTGTGGGAGAAGAACAACCAGCCTCCTCACGTGCTGGTGATGACAGCTACCCCTATTCCCCGTACGCTGGCCATGACCGTCTATGGCGACCTTGATGTCTCCGTGATCGACGAGCTACCACCGGGACGAAAGCCGGTGCAGACCGTACACCGCTACGACAAGAAACGGGGAGCACTCTATCAGTTTCTTCGCGAACAGATACAGCAGGGGCGGCAGATCTACATTGTCTACCCTCTGATTGAAGAGAGTGAAACACTTGATCTGAAGAACCTGGAAGAGGGTTATGAGCACATCAAAGAGGCTTTTCCCGGGTTTACCGTCTGCAAGATGCACGGCCGGATGAAACCTGCCGAGAAGGAAGAGGTGATGCGGCAATTTGTGGCCAATGAAGCAGAGATCATGGTCTCCACCACTGTGATTGAGGTAGGTGTGAACGTCCCTAACGCGAGTGTGATGGTGATTGAGAGCGCACAGCGCTTTGGTCTCTCCCAGCTGCATCAGCTGCGGGGGAGGGTGGGGCGCGGGGCGGATCAGTCCTTCTGCGTGCTGATCACACCCTACGAGCTCTCTTCCGATACACGCAAGCGGATTGAGATCATGACCGAGACTAACGATGGTTTTGTGATTGCCGAGGCGGACCTGAAGCTGCGCGGCCCCGGTGATCTCGAAGGTACACAGCAGAGCGGTGTCCCCTTCAACCTCCGCCTGGCCGATCTGGTACGGGATAATGCTATCCTCTTTCGTGCACGTGAGATTGCAGAGGAGTTGATCGAAAAAGATCCGAAACTGGAGCAACCCGGTCACCAGATACTCCGGCAGCAGTTAAGCCGTTTAAGCGGTAACCGCTATGAGTGGGGAAGAATAAGCTAACCCCGGGTGATCTCTTCCTTATCTGCATCCCAGTACATCGTGCGGCCTTCCAGGTAAGCCCTCGTGCTCATATGTGCGGTGATGGCTTCCTGAAATCCCTCATCAATACCGCAGGAGGGTTGCTTACCTGTACGTTTTTTCATATTGATATACAGAAGCTGTATCTGCTTGTGAAATAAAGCAAACTTGTAAGTTTCATGAAATTTATTCTCATTGAAATGACGCATTTATTTTTTCCGCAAGCGCCAAAGATAGAAAATAATTAAAAACCCCGCCAAATAGACGGGGTCAGGCAAGGTTATATAAGATATCTTACTAATAATTTAACAATAAAAGTTTATACGTCATTATTCTACTTAAAACATATAATATGTATGATTTACAGTGATGGTCAGGCGTCTTTCACCGTCTTCACCAAACCTATCCCGGAGATAAAAAAGATGATACCCAGCACGCCGTAAATAATTACTTCTTTGATCGCTTGTGTACCACCCGATACACCGGCAAATAATACCGCAGCATATATTAAGCCACCAATACCCAGAACTGTTAACAATGTCCCGAAAATTCTTTTAATATTCATATGATTCTTTTGTTTTTTCTCATTATGGTGTGTGAATAAAATTCCACGCTACGAAGCTACGCAACTATCCATTCTGTCATGTTGTATTCTCCTCTCTAAAAGTTACATATATCACGCTTGTCATTGGCTCTTTTTTTTACAAGCGTCACAAATTTTAATTTACAGGTAAATATCAGTTTTCGATAATCGCTCTGCTTTGTTTTGAGATATCCAGGCTGATGACGAAACGTATCCGCTCTTTCACAGGCCCGGTGACGGACTGTATGTTATTGCTGACAAGCAGTGGGATATAGATCTCGAGAACATTCGGTATACCAGCTTTAAATCCGGCTTCAATGAATAATGGCGAATTGTAACGGGTGGATAATCCATGATCGTTCAACAGCACGTTAGCGAATGGTTTGATCCCTGTTTTGGATAAGATGCCGGGCAGACTGCTCGTGAGTGAAAGAGAGAGAAGCCACTTGCTGTATCCCAGGGCATGGTTTACCGGTGAAACCAGTCCTCCCTCAGAAAATGTGATCTGTCTGGATAAAAATGAACCGGGGAAAACAGCAAAACGATCGGGATAGATACCATCATAGAGGTATAACTCCCGGCCGCTTCTTCCTGCGGGCGCAAGCGAATGGAAGCTGTCTGAACTGCTGTTTCCAAGCATTGCACCGGCAAAAACCCTTATGTCCAGTCCTTTATCCCTGCCGGAGTAACTCTGTCTGTAATTGAAGTCTAGGGCAGTTTTGCTGAATGTCTCACCCGCTTCGAAAGAAACAAGCAGATGGAAGGGATTGACAGGGCTGTCTTTTTCAAAATTGTATCCAAACTGAATGTACCGGTTCATTTTTGCCTGTTGCATATTTATAACCTGATTCAGATCAGATGCCATTGTGAAACGTCCATGGATGCTGTGTTGAAAGGGGTTGGTTGATCTGTTTTTCCGTAAATTGATCGTAAGCCCTGCCATCAATTTCCGGTAGTCCAGGTTGCCCGGAGCACCGAACTGTGTTCCCTGCAGCGTGAACGTTGCCATTCTGATCAGGTTGTTGTAAGGCGTGAATTGATAGGAGATTTTCCCGAACCCCGCCAGCTTTGATTGATTGAATGAATAAAAAGGCATTACCAGATACTCGACCGGTTTGGGCGTAATCACACCGTTGTAAAGCGCCACACCTGCCATCAATCCGTTCTCTCGATTCCAGTTGACCAGCGGAATGTACATCAGGGCGATTTTCTCAGGATCCTCAATCCCTGCCAAAAGCTGCGGTTGCACCGGATCAGATTTAGGGAAAAGGCCTGAAGTGCGGATATTGTTGTTGAGACGGAACCGTTCGGGCATGATGTGATGTGGGTCAATCTTGATTTCGCTGTAATCACCCTTTGGTATTTCAATCCATCTCTCTCCCGCGAAACCATCGATCCATTTTTCAAAACAGATGCTATCACCCCAAAGCCCGGCGATAATCAGGGGCGAAGCCATTTCTCCCCTGTTCTTCACAAGTAGTTGCTGTTTATCAATTTTTACTATGTGATAATCAATTCTTTTGGTTGTGCCGATAAAATCATTAAAAAACCAGCCTAACTCTTTCTGTGTTTGTTGTTCAAAGACAGCACGCAGATCATCGGGCCCGGGATGCCTGAACCGCCATTGCCGGTAAAAATCACGCATGCCTGCATCGAACAGGCTATCACCCAGATAAGCTCTCAAGTAGGTAAACCCCATGGAGGCCTTGGTGTAGATCATCTGACTGTAGTTGAAGCGGTCATAGTCGGTGGAGGGCAGATCGAGCGGTTGTTCGCTGTTGTTGCGTGCCGGGATGAGCCACTGCATTTCATGCAA
>LSQX01387128.1_pt1 | contig 36056 bp, 33 predicted proteins | sample 654561 | NCBI WGS metagenome assembly LSQX01 (sample SAMN04489861, study PRJNA283612) | anaerobic digester metagenome | isolation source: 4 biogas reactors fed with cattle manure at either 37C or 55C with and... | place: Denmark: Kongens Lyngby | collected 2014 | reverse complement strand
TTTGGTGCGGATAACAGGACTTGAACCTGCACCGGGTTGCCCCGATTAGAACCTGAATCTAACGCGTCTGCCAGTTCCGCCATATCCGCACATCTATAAAAACGGGCAGCTTAACCCGATTTTAGCAAATATTATAGCTTTTCAAATACCAAGGTGGCCTGTATTCTGTCTCCGCCCATTAAGCCTCCGCTTTTTGCGCTTGCCGTTGATATCGTGTGCAGCCTGTATCCCTTCGCTGCCTGTGTGTTAATTACATTTTCTAACTGTGTTAAGTTGCCGGAGCCTGTTCCGATAAGCTTTTCCTTTAATGTAACCTGCAATACGACATATTCCATAGCAATACTCCTGTTTTTTTGTTTTTTTCACTTAACTAACATAACAAAAAGTGTAGTGAAAGTCAAGAGATTGAAGGATTTTTAATATATGGAATATTTGTTGTAACACATTTATTATTGTTAAAAAAAGGTTTCATTTATATGTGAAAAATTGCACAAAAAGCACTGTTAAATTGTTGACTTTTTTATGGTACGATGATATACTGCTTCTACTTGAAATGAAATCATATCGTGAAAGGAGTTATATTGTGAATTATAAAATAAAGAAATCAATAGCCGTTCTTTTATCTGCTGTTATTATAATGAGTGTTTTCGTTATGCCGGCGTTTACATACAAAGGAGCGGAAAGCCCGCGGAGAATTTCCGTTGCGGTAAACGGTGACGCCACAACCTCTAAAGGCTTTTGCTGGTATACTGATATTGAAACAGGCACGGAGGTTCAGATATATAAGGCGGGGGCAGATGTTACCTATATGCTGTCACTTTCTGAGGTTCAGTGTAAAGAGTGGCAGGGTGCATATATGCACAAGGTAAAAGTTAGCGGACTTGAAGCGGGTGTAGAGTATACATATCGCGTAGGGGACGGGTATACTTGGAGTGACCTTGGCAAGTTTGTTACAGATGATGGTGACGACAGTCTTAAATTTATAACAATATCCGATGTACAAGCGAGCAATCTTGAAAACTTCCAAAAAGGCGCCGCGACACTGTATGCGGCATTTGCGACGATGCCCGATGCCGAGTTCGTAGTAAACTGCGGTGACTTTACGAATGACAGCACAAACGAGGAATGGGATTATTATGATGAGGCATTTTATGAGCTAAATCTTAATTCAACGATTGTGCCCGTTACGGGCAACCATGACGGCGCTAACTTTATGTGGAATTGGTTCGACAATATGTTCTGCCTTGATACGAGTGAAAGTGTGCAAACTCTCAGCGGTGTGAACTATTCATACGATTACGGCAACGCTCATTTTGCGGTAGTCAATACAAATGACTTGCTCTCAATGAGTAACGCACAGCTTACATGGCTTAAAAATGACCTTAACTCCACTAACAAGGATTGGAAAATTGTGTTTATGCACAAGTCCCCTTATTCCCTTGGTAAAGACGCAAAATGGCCGGACGCTCTTTATCTTCAAGACACTTTTGCGGCGATACTTGACGAGTGCGGAGTTGACCTTGTAATGTCAGGACATGACCATATGTATATTCGTACAAAAGCACTTTATGGTAATGAGGTTTGTGAAGACGGAACAGTATATGTTCTTGCCGGCACAGCGGGCTCAAAAAGGTATGAAGTACGCAGCTTCCTTGCAGACTCTTTTATGAAAACCGAGTTTATTGATGCTATGGTTATTCAAAAGAACGGATACGGCAACTATTGGAACGGCTCTGATTGGGACAGCACAGATGAGAATAATATTGGCGGATGCTTTAGCTGTGTTTCAATTGACGGTGGCACATTAACTCTTAACGCTTATATCCTTTCGGACAATAGCGGAATTATTAATAATGTTGACACGCTCGTAATAACCAAAGAAACGGGGCAAAATGAAGCGACATTTTTTGACGACAATACAACGGATATGGGTTACTACTTAGAAAATATTCTCCCGTCAGTCAGCAGTCTTGCTTTTTATGCATTTATAAAATGGCTGCCGAAGTTTATTATGATTGTACCGAACATTTTAGATGTATATATAAACGACGGAATATTCTAAAACAGACCATAAAAATATTAGGAGAAATGCTTTTTGCATTTCTCCTTTTTACTCGTTCTATTTACAAACCGGCAGATTTATAGTAAAATAAATTGCAATCGGTTAACGGTTTATTGCATTATATTTGAAAAGGGGCTTACGATGAGTTTTTCGTTTTTTTTCGTACTCATAATCTCATATGTTTTAGGAAGCGTTAATTGCGGTATAATTATTTCTAAACTCATTCACAAAAAGGATATTCGAGCGTTTGGCAGCGGCAACGCCGGAGCTACAAATGTTTATAGAACATTCGGGGCAAAGTCGGGCGTTATAGTGCTTTTCGGGGATATGGCAAAAGGTGTTATCGCAATTTTATTGGCACAGCTTGCAATAAAGTATTTCGGAGCTGCCGATTACACATTGTATTTCGCGGGGCTTTTGTGCGTGTTGGGTCATATGTTCCCCGTATTTTTTAAGTTTAAGGGCGGCAAGGGAGTGGCGACGACAACGGGAATCATACTTTTTACAGAGCCGTTAGTTTTTATTATAGTGTTTATTGTCTTTTTCCTTATAGCGTTTTTATTTAAGTATATTTCTCTCGCCTCAATTGTTGCGGCGGCGGCATATACTTTAGGCGTTATGGTTTTAGTTTCTGTAAAAGAGCCTGTTTTAGAAATGTTAATAATCCGTATTATCGTTTCATTTATAATTGGCTCGCTTATAATATTCAGTCACCGTGAGAATATAAAACGGATTAAAGACGGCACTGAGAAAAAGTTCAAGGTTAGGCGGAACAGGTAGAACAACAGGGCTTTTAAGTTATTTATTAAGAAAGACGGGTGGTATTGTGGATACAAAAGCATGGATGAAACATATAGACGAAGCGGCGCCGCTTTCATTCATTAACATACCGGGTACGCATAACAGCACTACACAATACATACCCCTTCGTTATTTCAGCAGATGCCAAAATATAAGCGTGGCACAGCAGTTAGAGCTTGGTGTCAGGTATTTAGACCTTAGGGTGGAGCATTCAAAAGGCAAGTTAAAACTTGTACATTCGATAATAGACTGTAAAAAGAGCGCGTTTTCATTTGAGAAACTATGGTTAGACGATATAATTGACGATTGTTCACGCTTTATAAAGGAAAATCCGTCGGAAACGATTATTATGAATTTTCAGATAGACGACGGTAAGGAGCACCTTTTAGCAAGCGATGTTTTGTTTGAAAGATATGTATTTTCTAATAAGAGTCTTTGGTTTACAGAGAATAAAAACCCTTGCCTTAAAGAGTGCAGGGGCAAGCTTATTTTAGCAAGGCGCACACCTATTTCAGATAAATTTCCGTTCAATGATATGAATTCGGGAATAAACTTCTATAACAGCGGCACTGATGTTAAAAATGAAAGGGTAATTCGCTCTGTTAAAGACGGCTCGACTGCTTTTACTGCGTATGTTCAGGATGATTTTTCAGTACCGCCAAAGGTAAAGTGGTTCGATTTTGTGTTACCCTGCTTAAATGAGAAAAAAGCGAGTGAAAACAGTTTGCTTGTAAATCATTTAAGTGCTAACAACGGCTTTTTCTCACCGAAAATAACGGCTAATTATGTAAATAAACGGTTTATGGGCTACGAGCTTAAAAAGGGCGGGCACTATGGTATTATTCCGGCGGATTTTATAACAAAAGAATTATCAGAAAAGATTATAGCCTCTAATTAAAGCTTTATGGGTAGCGAATAAACAAAAAGAGTAAAGAATAAGGACGGAGTGTTTTAATGGATGACATCACTAATGGCTATATATCACCATTTTCTGCACGGTATGCAAGTAAAGAAATGCAACAGGTTTTTTCCGATAACTTCAAGTTTTCTACATGGAGAAAACTATGGGTATCGCTTGCTAAAGCCGAAAAGGAGTTAGGGCTTGACATAACAGCAGAACAGATAGACGAGCTTCGGCGTGAAATATACAACATAGATTATGAGATGGTGGAAAAGCGTGAGAAAGAAGTCCGCCACGATGTTATGGCGCATATTTATGCTTATGGAAAAGTAAGCCCAAAGGCGGCGGGTATAATACATTTAGGCGCCACCTCTTGCTTTGTGGGGGATAATACGGACATTATAATCCTTCGTGAAGCTACGCTTATTATAATAAAGAAAATGGTACAAGTTATTAAAAATCTATCGGATTTTGCCGTAAAATATAAGGATTTGCCTTGCCTTGCGTATACGCATTTACAGCCGGCACAGCTCACGACAGTTGGGAAGCGCGCCGCGCTTTGGATTAATGAGCTTTGTATGGATGTTGTTGAAGCGGAGCATCGCCTAAACGAGCTAAAGCTTCTTGGCTCTAAGGGTACAACGGGCACACAAGCAAGCTTTATGGAGCTTTTTTCAGGAGATGAAAAGAAGGTAAAGAAACTTGAAAAGCTAATAGCCGCGGATATGGGTTTTTCAGAATGCGTCCCCGTATCGGGGCAGACTTATTCAAGGAAAACAGATTCATTCTTCCTAAATATGCTTTCAGGGCTTGCGCAAAGCGCATATAAGTTTTCTAACGATATGCGAATTTTGCAATCATTTGAGGAAATGGAAGAGCCTTTTGAGAAAAGTCAGATAGGCTCGTCGGCGATGCCGTATAAGCGCAACCCTATGAGGTCTGAAAGGATGTCGGCGCTTGCAAGGCACATAATTATAAATTCCCTCAACCCTGCTTTTACCGCATCAACACAATGGTTTGAGCGCACTCTTGACGACTCTGCCAATAAGCGTATATCCATATCAGAGGCTTTTCTTGCCGCAGACGGAATTTTAGAAATTTATATAAATGTTTCTAAAAATCTTGTCGTATATAAAAAGGTAATAGAGAAAAGAGTTATGGAAAAGCTGCCGTTTATGGCAACGGAAAATATATTGATGAAATCCGTAAAGAAAGGTGCAAACAGGCAAGAACTACACGAAAAGCTGCGCGCATATTCTCACGAAGCCGCTTTAGATGTAAAGCTTGAAGGTAAAAGCAACACTTTGCTTGAAAAAATTGCAAACGACCATAACTTTTTGTTGACGGCAGAGGAAATAGGCGAAGTATTAGCGCCTAACTTATACACAGGCAGAAGCGCCGCTCAGGTAACGGAGTTTATAAACGGCACCGTAACGCCTATCTTACAAAGGCTTTATACGGACGATATAAATACGGAGCTTAAAGTTTAATTAACAGGAATACTCTTGTTGAGTTTTCACATTTCAGTGTACACATAAATCAAACTCTTTAATTATGTCAATGAATACCTTATTAATCAAGCTCTGAATAGCCTGTGTAAAACTGATAATACTTTCCCTTTTGGGCGAGCAACTGTTCATGGTTGCCTCGCTCAATTATTTTGCCGCCGTCAAGAACGAGTATGGCGTTTGCGTTTCGTATGGTAGAAAGTCTGTGAGCTATTACAAATACTGTTCTGCCCTCCATTAGCTTATCCATACCCTTTTCAATCAGCTTTTCTGTACGCGTGTCAATGGAGCTTGTTGCCTCGTCAAGTATAAGAACAGGCGGGTTTGCGACGGCTGCCCTTGCTATTGATAAAAGCTGACGCTGCCCTTGGCTAAGGCTTTTGCCGTTGCCTGTCAGCACCGTGTTATACCCCTCTGGGAGGCGAGTTATAAAGGAATGTGCATTAGCAAGCTTTGCCGCGGCGACAACATCTTCAAGAGTAGCATCAAGCCTGCCATACCGTATATTCTCCTCCACAGTTCCCGTAAACAGGTAGGTATCCTGCAAAACCGTTACAAGCGAAAAGCGCAAAGCATCCTTTTTAATTCGCTTAACATCAATTCCGTCATATGTTATCCTGCCGTTATTTATATCATAAAAACGGTTGATAAGGTTCGTTATAGTCGTTTTTCCCGCACCCGTAGAGCCGACAAAAGCTATTTTTTCACCCGGTTTTGCAAAGAGCGAGACTTCTTTTAGCACCTCTGTTTCACCGTCATATGAAAATATTACATCAAAGAAGCGCACATCTCCTTTTAGCGGTATAAGATTAAATGTATCGTCAGAAACAGGCTCTTTCCACGCCCAGAAACCCATACATTCGGCACATTCTACTAAAGAGCCGTCATCATTTTGTGAAACATTTACAAGGGAAACATCCCCCTCGTCTATTTCAGGCTGTTCGTCCAAAACGGCAAATATACGCTCTGCACCTGCAAGCGCCGCCAGTATATTATTAAACTGCTGTGAAACCTGCGTTATAGGCTGCGAAAATTGCCTTGTATATTGCAGAAATGAAACGAGAGAAGCAATATCAAGCGAGGATATGCCCTTTAATATTAAAGCCGCGCCGAGCGTTGCCGTTGCCGCATAATTTAGGTATGAAAGGTTTCCCATAATAGGCATAAGTATGCTTGCGAATGTGTTGGCATTTGCGGCGGCTTTTCTAAGCTTCTCATTCATTTTTCTAAATTCTTCTTTAGTAATGTCCTCACGGCAGAATACCTTTACAACCTTTTGCCCCTCAATATGCTCCTCAATATATCCGTTTACTTTTCCTGTTTCCTGCTGTTGTTTTCTAAAAAATCCGGAGCTTTTTTTACCGACCGCTTTAACGGAAAACAGCATAACCGCAAGCATTACAAGCACAAGGCAAAGAAGAAGCGGACTTAAAATAGCCATCATAACAAATGTTCCAAGAACGGTAACGGATGATGTGATAATCTGCACTATTCCTTGACTTATCGCCTCTCTTACCGAGTCAACATCGTTTGTAAAGCGGCTCATAATCTCGCCGTGCGTGTTTTTATCAAAATAATTGATAGGCAGTTCCTGTAAACGCTTGAACAAATCGTCCCTCAATACAAATAATGTATTGTGTGAGACTTTTAGCATTATCCTTGCGTAGAGGTACTGTGCCGTGATACTCAAAATGTATATTCCGGAAAGAATTACAAGGAGCAGAGTAATGTTTGAAAGCCCTGTCGCCACATCGCCGCCTTTTAAGATAATTTCAAGCTGTTTTACAATCGGCTTTAGCATATATGTCCCTAAAACACCTCCGGCGGAGCTTATAAGAGTAAGAAACAAAACGAGATAAAGCGAATACTTTTGCCGAAAAACATATCCCATAAGTCTTTTAAAAGTTTTTCGCGCATCTTTTGGTTTATCAAATTTCATTCTCATACCGGGGCCGCCTCTCGGCGCCATTTGCCTCTCCGGCACTTTTTTAGTCTGTTCCATTCAATGCACACCTTGCTTTTGTGATATGTATATTTCTTTATAAATCTCATTGTTTTCTAAAAGCTCAGAATGTGTTCCAATACCGTTGATTTTGCCGTCTTCTAAAACGATTATCCTATCGGCATCTGTTACCGAGGCTATTCTTTGAGCAATAATAATTTTCGTGGTATCTGTCATTTTTTTAAGAGCCTGTGTGATTTTCCTGTCAGTTACGGTATCTACGGCACTCGTACTGTCGTCAAGAATAAGAATTTTAGGATTTTTAAGAAGCGCTCTTGCTATTGTAAGCCGTTGTTTCTGACCGCCTGAAACATTTACGCCGCCTTGACTGAGGTCTGTTTCAAAACCGTCCGGAAAAGATTTAATAAAACGAAGGGCATCTGCCGCTTCACAAGCTTTTTCAAGCTCTTCATTGGAAGCATTGCTATTGCCCCATAAAAGGTTTTCCTTTATAGTGCCGGAAAACAATAAATTATTTTGCAGCACCATAGCTACACTGTCGCGAAGGTTTTTAAGCGTATACTCTTTAACAGACTTACCTCCAACGAGTATTTCTCCGCTCGTGATATCATAAAGCCGTGGAATTAGCTGAACTAAAGTAGACTTGGCGCTGCCCGTACCGCCTATGATACCGATACTTTCTCCGGCTGAAATCTTTATGTTTATATTGTCAAGCACATTTTTTTCTGCACTTTCGTTATACTTAAAACACACATCAGTCATCTCAACAGAGCCGTCTTTGACCGTCAGCGTTTCGTCTGCTCCGCTATCGTCAATAGCAGGCGCCTCATCTAAAACAGCGACAACACGCGAAAGTGAGGTTTTAGCCATTACGGACATAACGAGCATCATAGAAACCATCATTAATGACATAAGTATTTGGGATACATAAGAAATAATGGCGGAAAGGTCGCCTATTTCAAGCGTTCCGCCGACGATAAAACGACTGCCGAAAAAGAGGATTGCAACGATACAAAAATACATGGAGATAGTCATAATAGGGCCGTTTAATATAATGAGTTTTTCAGCGAAAACCGCCGCATTATACAAATGCTCGTTACTTTCTTTGAATTTTTCCTTTTCAAAGTCGCCCCTGACAAATGTTTTAACAACTCTTATGGCTATAAGATTTTCTTGAATAGAGGCATTAAATTTATCATATCTTTCAAACATACGGCGAAAACGGGGGTGTGCCGCTTTTCCTATCAGCATAATAGCCGCCGCCATAAACGGGGCAACAAAGAGAAATACTCCCGAAAGTAACGCGTTTATTTTTACGGCATAGCTAATAGCCATAATGAACATAAACGGCGCGCGCACAAGAATTCGCACAGACATCATAGCTATTCCCTGAAGCATATTTGTATCGGTAGTCATTCGCGTTATGAGTGATGCCGTGCCGAATTTATCGGTATTTGAAAAGGCAAGGTCCTGAATTTTTGAAAAAAGGGCAAAACGGCACTCGCTGCCGAACCCCGTTCCGAATAGCGCGGAAAATCTTGACGCAGAAGCTCCGAATAAAAGAGCTAATAATGCCATAAGCACCATTTTTAATCCGAGAGACTTGACTATTTCAAAGTCGCCCCCCAATATACCTAAATTTATGATTTTTGAAAGTAAAAATGGTATCTGCACCTCAATAAAAACCTCTGCGGCTATTGAAAAGGCGGATAAAATGCCGAAAACCGCATATTTTTTAGATAAAGGCAGGATTTTTCTTATCATATAACTAAACAGTCTCCTTTAAAGTTAAACACAACTATTGTATCACATTATTTTTTTGCAAACAAGCATTAATTTCATTATGCACTTTGTACAAATTTCAGTAGTTGGAATTTACTTTGTTTTAACAAAATACTTAAAATATGTATTGAAATGGGCCGCAATATTTGGTATTATAAATATAGATTGCAAAATGTGGCTGTATATGGGAAGAAAAGAAGCAATCGGTGGGTATTATCATTTAAAGAGGGGTGAAAGAATGAAAAGCAGAAAGACAGAAAGCGAAAGGGATTTTCCGCTTTATGTATTTCATCAGGGAAATAACCGTATGTCGTATGATTTTCTTGGCGCCCACAGTCTTTTGGCAGGTGAGTTTGTTTTTCGTGTCTGGGCACCTCGCGCGAAAGCGGTTTCTGTAGTTGGGGATTTTAACGACTGGGACAGCGCCGTTTCTCCAATGAAAAGGCTCAATAATGAGGGCGTATGGGAATGTAAAGTGTCCGGTGTGAAAAATTATGATGCTTATAAGTATTCTATAACCGCCTCTGACGGCAGAGTGCTTCTTAAAAGCGACCCTTATGCTGTGCATATGGAAACGAGACCCGCTACGGCATCAAAAATATATATAAGCAAGCCTTATAAATGGGGCGATGAAAAATGGCTAAAACGCCGCAAGGAAAAGTCTGTTTACAATTCGCCGGTAAGCATTTATGAGTTGCACGCAGGCTCATGGAAAAGGCATAAGGACGGCAATTTTCTTTCATACAAGGACCTTGCAAAGGAGCTTATTCCATATGTAAAAGAAATGGGCTTTACACATATAGAGCTTATGCCGCTTTCTGAGCATCCGTATGACGGCTCATGGGGTTATCAGATAACGGGCTATTTTGCCGTGACTTCAAGATACGGCACGCCGAATGATTTTATGTATTTCGTGGATGAGTGCCACAAGGCAGATATAGGCGTTATTATGGATTGGGTTCCCGGTCACTTCCCGAAAGATGAGCAGGGGCTTTACGAGTTTGACGGTCAGCCGCTTTATGAATATGAGGATATGAAAAAAGGCGAGCATAAACAATGGGGCACAAGGGTATTTGATTATGGAAAAAAAGAAGTGCAAAGTTTTCTTATTTCCAACGCATACTTTTGGCTTTCAAGGTACCATATAGACGGGCTGAGAGTAGATGCCGTCGCCTCTATGATTTACCTTGATTATCAAAGGGAAAAAGACGAATGGACGCCGAATATAAACGGCAAAAACGAAAATCTTGAAGCGGTTGCATTTCTAAAAAAGTTAAACGAAATGCTTTTTGAAAGCTTTGGCGACACTCTTATAATAGCCGAGGAAAGTACGGCTTGGCCTATGGTTTCAAAACCCGTGTACCTTGGAGGGCTTGGCTTTAATTTCAAGTGGAATATGGGTTGGATGAACGATATCTTGAAGTATTTTTCTCTTGACGGCTATTTTAGGAAATATAATCATGACCTTATCACATTTTCATTTTTCTATGCTTTTTCGGAGAACTTTGTACTTCCTATTTCTCACGATGAGGTAGTCCACGGTAAAAAATCACTCATAGAAAAGATGCCCGGTGAATATGATGAAAAGTTCGCGGGTGTTAGGGCGTTTTTAGGGTATATGTATGCCCATCCCGGGAAGAAACTACTGTTTATGGGGCAGGAGTTCGGTCAGTTTATTGAATGGAATTATGAAAACGAGCTTGATTGGATGCTGCTCCATTACGATAAACACAGAGGACTTCAACAATATACAAAAAAGCTCAACGCTTTTTATAAAAAGACGACGGCGTTGTGGCAGATTGATTACAATTGGGAAGGCTTTACATGGCTCGTCAGTGATGATTGCGACAATTCCGTTATTGCCTTTTTGCGTACAGATGAAAAAAATAAATCTTTAATGGCAGTATGCAACTTCACAAATGTAGGGCGCGATATATATAGAATAGGTGTTCCTGAAAATTCCGTTTACGAGCTTGTTTTCAATTCAGATGATGAAGAATTCGGCGGAAACGGACAGAAAATGAAAAGGACATATAAGGCGGAGAAAAAGCCGATGCACGGGAAAGAATACAGCATAGAGCTTGCTCTGCCGCCGCTTACGACACTTTATTTAAAGGAAAAAACAGAAACAAAGAAAAAATTGTTATAAAAAGAAAGGAGATTTATATGCCGAAGAAAACAGAGTGTATAGCAATGCTGCTCGCGGGCGGGCAAGGCAGCAGGCTTGGGGTGCTTACGAATAACATAGCAAAGCCTGCGGTGCCTTACGGCGGCAAGTACAGAATTATAGATTTTACGCTGTCAAACTGCGTAAATTCGGGGATTTACACCGTTGGCATTCTCACGCAGTACCAGCCTTTGGAGCTTAACAATTATATAGGAAACGGGCAGCCTTGGGACTTAGACAGGTCACAGGGAGGCGTGCATATTTTATCGCCGTACCAACAAATAAAGGGAACCGAGTGGTATAAAGGCACGGCAAACGCAATATATCAGAATATAAATTTTATAGAAAGATATTCACCGAAATATGTCGCCGTTCTCTCCGGTGACCATATTTATAAGATGAATTATGCCAAAATGCTGCAATATCATAAGGAAAAGGATGCGGCATGCACAATAGCGATGCTTGAGGTGCCGTGGGAGGAAGCGTCCCGTTTTGGACTTATGTTTACGGACGATGACGGAACTATAACTGATTTTGAAGAAAAGCCGAAAAATCCAAGGAGCAACAAAGCGTCTATGGGCGTTTATATGTTCACTTGGGAAAAGCTGCGCCAATACCTTATTGACGATGAAGCAGACGAAAACTCGTCAAACGATTTCGGCAAGGATGTAATACCCGCTATGCATAACGCGGGGGAGAGAATGTATGCATATCCGTTTTCCGGTTACTGGAAGGATGTTGGTACGATTGACAGCTTGTGGGAGGCGAACCTTGATTTATTAAATCCGAAAGCCAACATAGATTTAAGCGATAGTTCGTGGAAGATATACGGCAGAAGCCCTGCCTCGCCGCCACAGTATGTATCAAAAGACGCGGCTCTTCAAAACTCAATTGTTGCACAAGGATGTGAGATAGAGGGAAGTATAGAATACTCCGTATTATTTTCCGATGTAGTAGTTGAGAAAGGGGCGGTTGTGGATTATTCCATAGTTATGCCCGGCAGTACAGTGAAAAAGGGCGCTGTTGTTCAATATGCTATTGTTGCTGAAAATACCGTTATAGGAGAGAATTCCGTTGTCGGCGAAAGTCCGCAAAGCATAGGCAATCTTGATGATTGGGGAGTAGCAGTAGTCGGAAACGGTGTAAAAGTAGGTAAAAAGGCAAAAGTAAAAGCAAAGTCTATGATAAGCGCTGATGTGAAAGAGGGTGATATTGTATGAGGGCTAAAAATGTGTTGGGACTTATATATTCCAACTCACACGATGAATGCATAAGCGAGCTTACCGCAAGGCGAACAATGGGCTCTGTACCTTTCTCCGGGCGTTACCGTCTTATTGATTTTACATTGTCAAGCCTTGTAAATTGCGGAATTACAAAGGTGGGAGTTATTGCAAACAGCAATTTCCGTTCGCTTATGGACCACTTAGGCAGCGGCAGACCGTGGGATTTATCAAGAAAAAGAGACGGACTTTTCATATTGCCGCCATTTAAGGCGGGCGATGCCGATAAAGGAGGGGATAGAGTAGCGGCGCTTAGCCGTGTTATGGATTTTATATCAAGCTCAAGCGAAGAATATATATTAATATGTGATACAAACACAGTATATAATATGGATTTTACAGAGCTTTTTGAATATCATACAGAAATAAATGCGGACATTACAATAGTCACAAATGTTGGAAAGATACCGCGCCTTAAAAATATGATGGTATTTGACTGCGAAAGTGACGGCAAGGTTAAAAGCGTTGCCATAAATCCTAAAACAGAGCAAGATGTAAAATATTCAGTAAATACAATACTTATGAGAAAGTCTCTGCTTGAGCGTCTTGTGGGAGACGCTATAAGCTACAGCTATGAAAGCTTTGAAAAAAGCGTAATACAAAAGAACATATCAAAGCTTAATGTTTACTGCTGCAACGCCCGCGGCTTTTGCAAGATGATAGACAGTAAAGAATCGTACTTTGATATAAATATGGAGCTTTTAAATCCTGATATTAGAGCGGATTTATTTAATAAGGAAAGGCCTGTATTTACAAAGATTAGGAATGATATGCCCGTTCAATACGGCCTTTTATCAAGCGTTTCAAATTCACTGATTTCGGACGGTTGTATTATTGACGGTACGGTTGAAAACTCTGTTCTTGCAAGAGGAGTCCGCATTTCTAAAGGCGCAGTCGTGAAAGACTGCATATTAATGCAGGATACTTTTGTGGGAGACGATGCTGAACTTCAATGTATAATTACCGATAAGAGCGCTATAATTACACCGCATAAAACGCTAAGCGGCGCGAAAACATACCCCATATATATAGGTAAAGGAATAATAATCTAAGAAATGTGGCATATGTCGCGAAAGGAGCGATACTTATGAGTGAAAACTGTCCTATTTGCGGATGCAAAACAGAAGAACTTGATTTTGTTGAGATTAACACAGAATCGGGAGTTATCAGCGTTTGTGATTATTGCGGCAAACAAATTAGCGTGTTAAAAGCCGCCGATATGAACGATGCTGACAGTATTGAGAAAATAAAGCCGAAATTAAGATGGCTTGATGCGGCGATTGAAAAACAGACGGAAAATAGGTGCGAGGCTTGCGAAAAAAGCTTACAAGAGCTAAGGGGCAAGTTTCCCGCGGGAGTAATCGAAACGACAGAGCAGGCAGACGGCGGGCAAAGTATATACACAAAAAGCCCGATTATGGATACTACGGTAACATCTGAAGCCGATAAGAACAGGATTATACAGTTAGAAAAAAGGATTGAAAGCCTTGAAGCGGAGTTTCACAATCATAAGAGAATGTCAATAATTATGAGCATTGCAGAGTTTGTTGTGCCTGCAATAATACTGAGTATTATTGCGATGGTTTTCTTTAAGTCAGATTTATGGGCAGATTTATCAAGCATTATATATTCTGCAACGGGCGGATACAGCTTGTTTTAACGCAACTTGAAAGGAGTATCAAATGAAAGTATTATATGCGACGAGCGAGGCGTTGCCGTTTGCTATAAGCGGGGGTCTTGGCGAAGTGGCAGGCTCGCTTCCACAGGCGCTTAGAAAAAGGCTTGTTGGTTGCCGTGTCGTTATGCCTCTTTATGGCACGGTTGACCCAAAACTAAAAGAAACAATGAAATTTATTACCCATATATCAGTGCCCGTGGCGTGGCGCAGGCAGTATTGCGGAATTTTTGAGGCAAGAGCAGGCGGAGTAATATACTATCTTATTGACAATCAATATTACTTTAAGCGGGACGGTCTTTACGGTCATTATGACGATGCTGAAAGGTTTGCGTTTTTCTCTCGCGCCGTGCTTGAAATTATTCCGATTATTAACTTCAAGCCTGATATAATTCATTGTAACGATTGGCAGACGGCGCTTACACCATTTTACTATACAACGATGTACGCAAAGCGCGAAGGGTATGAAAACATAAAAACAATCCTCACAATTCATAACATCCAGTATCAAGGCTCTTACGGCAAGGAGCTAATAGACAATGTTATAGGAGCAGGTATGGAGCATGTTAGTTTACTCGAATACGATAACGGCGTAAACCTTATGAAAGCGGGCATAGAGTGCGCAAATGTAGTTACGACAGTAAGCCCCACCTATGCGAAAGAGATATTAGACCCTTGGTATTCGCACGGGCTTGATACGATACTTAAAGAGCGCTCGTGGAAAATAAGGGGCATATTAAACGGTATTGACACTGAAAGCTATAACCCCGAAACGGATAGCGATATATACGCATTTTACTCCGTGGACGATATGAAAAATAAAGCTGTAAACAAAAGAATGCTTGAAGAGAGACTTTCCCTGCCGCAAAAAGAGAATACGCCCGTAATAGGCTTGGTATCAAGATTAGTTTCGCACAAGGGACTTGACCTTGTAAAAGAAATACTTGATAATTTTCTTTCAAAAAACGATGTACAAGTCGTTGTGTTAGGCTCCGGAGAGTGGCAGTATGAAAACTTTTTTAAGGAAATGCTTGAAAAATACCCCAAAAAATTTTCGCTTACCCTCGGTTTTGTTCCGGAGCTTGCAAGAAAAATATATGCGGGCAGCGACATATTTTTGATGCCCTCTAAAAGCGAGCCGTGCGGACTTTCACAAATGGTGGCGCTGCGTTACGGCGCAATACCTGTTGTGCGCGAAACGGGCGGACTGAAAGACAGCGTCACTGACAGCGGTGACGGTAAGGGCAACGGCTTTGTTTTTTCATCTTATAATTCAGGCGATTTACTTAATACACTAAAACGCGCGTGTGATGGCTATAGTAATAAAAAGGGCTGGGAAATCCTTGTTAAACGAGCGATGGAGTGCGATAACAGTTGGGGTAAATCAGCAAAAGAGTACATGCGCCTTTATAGAGAAACGGTAAAATAGTACTAATATCTATCAAAGTCAATTAGTCACATTAAAAGAGTTACAGATTATTGTATAAGAAAATAGATAACAATTAAAAAGCTTCGGGCGAAAGTCCAAAGCTTTTGGTTTGTGCGGCAACTACGGAAGGCTATTTTATTTCGGATAACTATTTCTGATATGCAATGGTAAAAGTTTTTATTGCTTTTTACCTAAATTAAAAATAAAAAAATATTTTTAAAAACCCTATTGACAAGTAGGAATTGTTGTCATATACTAATTATAGTTAGCGTATGCTAACTAAGGTTTATAGGAAGCTAAAACTTAAATGTGGATTAGGGATGTGCGCGATATGATAAATTACTTAAATACATTACGAAAAGGAGAAAAAGCTAAGATTGAGTCCATAGACGCAGGCAAAGAGGCAACTAAAAGGTTGTACGAAATGGGACTTAATACACATGCCACTTTAAACATATTGAAAAACGATATAGGGCCTATACTTGCAAGTGTCAACGGCAATAAAATTGCAATCGGGCGCGGACTTGCCGGAAAAGTAGCGGTATCAAAGATAAAAGAGTAAGAGAGGCATGTTGAATGGGAAACAGGAAAATAGCGTTAGTCGGAAACCCTAATAGTGGAAAAACAACACTTTTTAATGTATTGACCGGTGCAAACCAACATGTTGGAAACTGGCCGGGCGTTACGGTAGAAAAGAAAGAGGGAAAATTAAGGTATCAAAAAAATGAATATGATGTAATAGATTTACCGGGGATATATAGCCTTGGCGCATTCTCGGAAGATGAAATCGTTGCGATGGATTATGTGCTTTCAGACGACGCCGATGTAATAATAAATGTAATAGACTCAAGTAATATAGAAAGAAACTTGTATCTTACATCACAATTATTGGAAATGGGAAAAAATCTCGTTATTGTACTTAATATGACCGATGAAGCTGAGAAAAGAAACATAAAGATTGATGTTTTTGGATTGTCAAAAATACTCGGCGTTCCCGTAATTTCTGCCGTTGCCCACAAAGGCGAAGGCAAAAACGAAATAATAAAAGAAGTAGTCAACGCAATATTAAAAAAGAAGACTTATGACAACCCTATTAAATATAATAAAAATGTTCTTCACCATATTGAGCATATAGAGGAAATATTAAAAGGCAAAAAAATACCATATCCTATAAAATGGACATCAATTAAAGTCGTAGAAGGTGACAGTCATGTGCTAAAAAGGCTTGAGGAGAGTAAAATAGGTAAAGAAGCGGTAGAGGCTATAAAAGACTTTCACAGATTTCACAGTAAAGACAGCTTTGAGCTTGAAGTCGTCGACTCAAGATATTCCTTTGCAAACAGCATAGCAGAAGCAACGGTTTCACGACCGGCAAAAGAAGTTGAAACAATTACGGACAAAATTGATAGAATTTTTATAAACAAATATTTAGGTATTCCGATATTTGCAATTATTATGCTCGTTGTATTTCAAGTAACTTTCGTAATAGGCGAGGAGATACTCGGCGGTATTGCGGCATTTTTAATTGAAGGCTTAGGCGGACTTATAGAAAAACTTTTAATGTCGGTAAATTCTCCGGAATGGCTTATTTCTTTCAGTATTAACGGTATAATTAATGGCGTTGGGGCAGTTATAGAGTTTGTACCGCTTATTACGGTTTTATATTTAATGTTAGGTTTTTTAGAAGACAGCGGATATATGGCAAGGGCAGCTTTTGTCTGGGATAATCTTATGAGAAAGTTTGGTCTTCAAGGCAGGGCGTTTATTTCGATGATAATAGGCTTTGGCTGTAATGTTCCGGGAATAATGTCCGCAAGAACGATGGACAATAAGAAAGACAGAATGATTACAATGTTTATTAATCCGTTTATGTCTTGCGGAGCAAAAATACCAATATATACGGTGTTTATAGCAGCATTTTTCCCCAATCACGGCGCTTTAGTTTTGTTCTCTTTATATGCCTTGGGGGTTATAGTCGCCTTAATTATGGCAAAGATATTTAATAATACTCTATTTAAAGGGGAAAGCTCATATTTTATTATGGAGCTGCCGCCTTACAGATTGCCTACTATAAAAAATGTATTAAGAAATATGTGGACAAATGTATCGGGATTTATTGTCCGCGCGGGAACGGTTATTTTTGCGGTAGTGACCGTAATGTGGGTTTTGGCAGTAGTGCCTGCCTCGGCAGAGCCATACAGTCAGGATAGCCTTTTAGGCGCAATCGGCTCATTTTTAATGCCGCTTTTTAAGCCGGCAGGCTTTGGAACATGGCAGGAATCAGTTGCGCTGTTCGCCGGAATTCCCGCAAAAGAGGCAGTTGTAGGCACATTAGGTATGCTTTATGCCGGCGAATATATGGAGGAAGGAAAAGCGTTGGTAGACGCTATAAGAGAGAACTTTACACAGCTTACGAGCTTGTCATATATGGTAATGGTTCTATTGTATACGCCTTGCGCCGCTGTGTTGGGAACGATAGGCAAAGAAACAAAATCAATTAGATGGACTGTTTTTATCGCACTTTACACCTTTGCCCTTGGGTGGGCGGCTGCGGTGACAATTTATCAGGTAGGCAGCTTGTTGGGATTTGGTTAACTTAATCGGAGTTGTTATTATGTTAAAGGAAATATTAAAAATTATTTACAGCAGCGGTTATTTCTCTAACAGAGATTTGGCAAAACAATTAAATGTAACAGAAGAAGTTATTATTGACGGTATTAATCAGTTGATAAATATGGGGTATTTAAAACGGGAAGCAAAAAAGGATATGTGCCCCACATCTTGTACTCGTTGCCCATATGTGCAGTCTTGTAATAAAGATATTGTTGAAACATACCAAATTACAGAAAAAGGTATGTCCGTTATCTGAAACTGTTGCCAACATAGCTAAAATACAAATAAAAATAAAAAATCTGCCGCAGACAACGGCAGGTTTTTGTGTATATTTTGAAGATTTAAAAAGTTAAATTGCTTTTTTATTAAGTTTTGTTATAATAAGAGAAATAAGTTTAGGAGTTTGATGCCGTTTCCGATGACGGTGTTTTTAGTGCAGAGGTTTTTCTGATAAAGTCTTCAATGCTTACTATAAGCGTTTCTATACAAAGAGGCTGTGAGCCGCCCTTTCTTTTAATGTTAACGGCTCTTTCGGGAAAGTCGTGCAGCATCCTCTCTGTTAAAGCAAGAGCAAGCGAATCCGTCATCTTTACGGGCAAGGTAAACCAGCGTTTTGGTATGTATCCGCTGCTTGACGCGGCAATAAGTGTACGGTAGATTGTAAGGGCATATAATAATGTTATTTGCTCACCGGCATTTGCGCTGCCGGCATTACATCTTTCAAGGCTCATAATAGATGCTCTGTAAACGGTAGAGGGCGAGAAATCGCTATCGTCCAAACAGTCCTCAAGCTCATGTTCAGACAAGCCGTTTCGGCTGAGGCTTCTGCCTAAAAGGTAGTCCGTAGTAACCTTATAATAGTCGGCGGCGCGGCACAAAAAATCAAGTCCGCATTCTCTTATACCTTTTTCATAATGGGATAAAAGAGCTTGAGATATATTAAGGTCTGCCGCCGCGGTTTTTTGGTTCAGTTTATTCTCCGCCCTTAGCTCTATTAATCGTTCGGGGAAAGATGACATAAAATCAATCCTTTGCAAAAATATAATTAACATTTAGAAATTAGGTGAAAAAGTGAAGTGCTACCGTATACACTTAATAAGGCACGGCACGCATGTGGGTGCTTTGGAGGGTAAATATATAGGACATACTGACGAGGCGCTTTCGGGACAGGGTAAAGACGAGCTGAAAAATCTGAAAGAAAACTGTGTTTACCCTGATTGCGCCGTAGTCGTGTCAAGTCCGTTAAAGCGTTGCCTTGAAACGGCAAAAATTCTTTATCCAAATAACGAGCCTGCCGTTATGAGAGGCTTTTGTGAATATGATTTTGGTGAATTTGAGGGACTGACGGCGGACGAGCTTTCAAGATACCCTGAATTTATAGACTGGCTAAAAGGTAATGAGGAGGCTTTTGCACCAAACGGCGAAAGCAACGGCGCTTTTAAGACGCGCGTACTGACTGAGTTTATAAGGCTTGTACAGGGACTTTTTAAGACGGGCGACAATTCTTGTGCAATCATAACCCACGGCGGAGTTATTATGACTATTTTGTCCGCCTTCGGAATACCGGAGCTGCCTATGCATGAGTGGCTTACGCCCTGCGGCTGCGGCTATACAGTTCAAATAACACCGTATATGTGGTCAAAAGTAAATAAATTTGAAGTAACGGCGGAAATACCGTTAAATCCAAATGAAAACGAAGGAGAACAAATTGATGAGTGATTACAGGATTTTTGCAAACCATGCGCACATTTTCCCGAAAGGCTCCAAATCTAACGCAACATTAGAGGACCTTAAAAAATTAATGTATGAATGCGAAATTGAAAAAGCCGTCTGTTTCGCCACATTCAAGGAGCAAAATACAAGGGTAGGGGAGGACGCTAACACTAACAGGTGGCTTGCGAAAACGATTAAAAACGAGCCTGACTTTGTAGGCTTTGGCACAGTTGATTTTGAAATAGGGAATTTAAGAGAGCAAGTCGATGAAATAGCGGCTTTAGGACTTAAAGGCATTAAAATCCACCCTGCTTTTCAAGAAGTTAAAGTAAACGGTAAAGAGCTTTATGAGGTATATGAAGCGTCAGTAAAAAACAATTTGTTTTTATCATTTCATACGGGGCTTCATTGGCACCGCTTGTCCGACTATCACACGCTTTTATGGGATGAGGTGGCAAGTGATTTTCCAAAGCTTCGTTTTTCTATGGAGCATATGGGCGGTTACAGCTTCTTTAATGAGGCGCTTGCCGTTATGAATAACAATAAGCGGGGCGAGTTCGATACAGTATTTGCGGGTTGGACTTCAATAGATACGGGTGAAGACGAGTTTGGAAACGCAAGATGTAACGCATGGTCGCTTACAGACGAGCAGCTTTGCACCCTAATATACCAAACGGGTGAAAATCGCAGTATATTCGGGCTTGATTTTCCGTATAATTCTGCCGAAAAGACAACAAGGTCAATCGAAAGAATTAAAAACTTACAGATTACAGAAACGGCAAAACACGCAATACTTGGCGGCACACTGAGAAGTGTTTTAGGCGTGGATTAATATAAATATTAAAGTAGTTTCTCTGCCGCCTCGACAGTTTGCTTCATAAGCATTGCAATTGTAACGGGGCCAACGCCCCCGGGAACCGGTGTATAAGCGCTGCTTTTAGAAGCAGCGTTTATTAAATCTATATCCCCGACATTACCTTTATTGTAACCGGCATCAATTAAAACAGCACCCTGTTTTACCCAGTCCGATTTTACAAAAAGCGGCTTTCCGACTGCGGCGATTACAATATCAGCGCGCCTTACAACTTCGGGCAGATTTTTTGTTTTAGAGTGTGCAACTGTTACGGTAGCGTTTTCGTTAAGGAGCAGCGCCGCCGCAGGCTTGCCTAAAATTGCGCTTCTGCCTATTACAACTGCCTCTTTTCCCTCTATTTCTATATTGTAATGCGAAAGCAAAGACATAATAGCAAGAGGAGTGGCGCTTTTATAAGCGGGCAGTCCCATAGACATTAAACCAAATCCCGCCGTATTTACCCCGTCAACATCTTTTTTTAAGCATATAGCATTAAAGCAGGCATGCTCGTCTATTTGCTTCGGTACGGGGTGCTGAAGCAAAATTCCGCAGACATCATCATTTTCATTTAGCTCTTTGATTTTTAAGAGCAATTCATCAGTCGTCGTATTTTCGCTCATCTCAATCTTTTGTGAGCTCATCCCAACTCTTTCGCATGCGTTGCCCTTCATTCGCACATATGTTACGCTTGCAGGGTCTGCACCTACTAAAATAGTGGCTAAAACGGGTGTTTTACCGCTTTTTTCTTTAATTACAGCAACGCGCTGTTTTAACTCGTTTTCAACATGCAGTGAATATGCTTTTCCGTCAATAATAAGTGGCATAAATCCTCCCAAGGCATTATAATTGCTTGTTTTGTTTTTTCCAGTAGTATGAATAGTAAAGTCCGCGGGCACCTTTTGCGTCAGATGTGTTTACGAGTTTTTCAAGCTCTCCCTCAAGCTCTGTCTTTTTTTCTTTTGCAAAGCGCATAACGCTTAGTTTATCGCCGTCTGTATTGGCTTTTTCAGCTAAATCAAAAAGCTCTGCCTCTGCCGCATCCCTTTTAGCTAAATACTCATCTAAATTTGTGCCGCCGCCTAAAAGTCCGCGCCGTACTCTCTCAGAGCGTTTCCAATTTTCCACAGCTTCATCGGAACGGCTTTCATCATAAAACATACTACGGTCATCTATTAACCAACACGGCATAAAAAGAGAAACACAGGGAAGTGATGTGCTTGAAATAAAAGCCACACTGTCGTTACCCTTTGATTTTAATATCATACTGCCCGTTGTCTGGCTTGAAATTATACCGCCGGCGTGCATACAAATGCTGTACATACTGCCGCCCGTAAAGCCTTTCGTCTTTTTGTTGCCGCAATGGGTTCGGAGAATATCTAAAACAGTTGATGTTGTTATGTGACCGCTGTTTTTACTAAGATGCTCTATAGAAAACTGCTGCCGCAAGTTGCCCTTAGAGCCATATGAAAAAAGCTTATCATCAAAATGCTTTTTGAAAGGAATTTTGCCGTCTAAACTACTTTTATCATAATCATCCTGCAATGTTAAAGCGTTTGAAATGCTGTAAAAATCTTTTATCTTTTTAAGCGCCCAATAGGTTCCCGCCGTTTCAAGAACGAATGCTTCATTTCTGTCTGAAATAATAAAAGAGTTGTGATAACGAAGATTTTCCGTATAACCCGCTTTTCCGCCCTGACCGTATTTCAATAAAAGGCTTATGATATAGTCTGCCGCATCTTCTGCCGTGTCACAGCACTCTAAAGCAAGCCTCAGCATATCCATACCAAGGAGAGCAGGCTCCTTTTTCTGCTTTTCTTTAGTAAAAACAGCTTCATTTCCAATTACAACGCCCTTGCTGTTAAAGCCCATTTCTGCGCCCCACATCCAACTCGGTTTCATTAAAAGAACTTCATTTATCTGCTCTTTCGCTTCCACCTCAATGTATGTGCATTTCTGCTTTTTGCCGCTTTTTCTAATACCACCCGAAATCCTTTGCATAATAAGAGGCTCGTTAGGCTCTCTGTCACTATTCTTGCCAAAAATTATGCAGCCGTCAGCAGTAGCAGGTGGTAACGCTATTAAGGTATCACACATAATAACCCTCCTTATAAACAACATATAAACGGAAACTGTATACTATCTGTATAATTATATCATTAAAAAAATAAAAAACAAGTAAAAGACATAAAATCAATAAAGAAGCATCTTAACGCATATTGACATTGTATTAGGAAATCTGTATTATTGAACAAACTTAGATAACAAAATCAAAAAATAGGAGGCAAAAAAATGGTTGAGCAGGTATTTAAGCTGTCAAGAGGAAACGACAAGGCGATTGAAAGGGTTGTATTCGATGAAAATGTCCACTATCTGCATATGGTGTTCAACAAAGATGAAGGATTGCCGGAGCATTTTTCTAACTCAAATGTGTATATGACCGTAGTAAGAGGCAAACTTTCAATAGGGCTTGACGAACAGGAAATCCATGAATATGAGGATGGGACGCTGCTTAAAATCCCATTTAAGACAAAAATGAATGTACGAAATCTGCACGATGAAACGCTGGAGCTAATCATTGTAAAAGCACCGGCGCCAACAGTATAAATAAAAAAGGGAGCGCTTTTTTAGCACTCCCTTAAAAAATTGTGTTTAGTATTTAATAAATTTATCCCCCGGTACGCCGCATATGCTGCATCTTTCGGGTACAAACTTTTCAATGTTTCCGCATGCGGGGCAAAGGTAGTAGAAAACTTCCTCAAAGTCCTCAAGATTATCAAGCGCCTCTTCATAAAGCCTTGCGTGAACCTCTTCTGCTTTCATAGCAAAAGTGAAAGTCATAACAGCAGCGTTATTCCCCTCTGCCTTAGCCGTCTCAATGAAAGGCGGATACATTTCTTTATACTCATAAGTTTCGCCTGCGATACCGTCTTTAAGGTTAGAGGCGGTGTCGCCCACCATGCCTGCAACCTCAAAATGCTTTAGGGCGTGGAGAGTTTCAGCGTCAGCTGCGGCTCTGAATAATTTTGCCGCATTAAGAAATCCGTCTTTTTCCGCTTTTTTAGCATATGCCGTATATTTTCTGTTAGCTTCAGCCTCACCTGTAAAGCCTGCCATTAGGTTATCATGTGTTTTGTTGTCACTCATTATTTTATCCTCCTTGGTATCATATAATTTTGAAATTAATTGTTCTACAACCTCAGTCGGAAAATCCGAAGGATGTTTATCCGTTAAAAGAGATTGCAAAAACTCCTTAGTATTGTCGCTTTGCGGAAGCATAAAACCTGCTTCACGAAGTAAATCCTCCGCCATAATCCTATTTGATTTCTCGACAGCTTTTGCAAGAACGCCGGGCAGTTCTGCCGCTATACTTTCCTGCTCTGATTTGCTTTTTACTAAAGATTTAAGCGTTCCCGTTACAGCATTTGTTTTTACCTGCTGGGGCGGGTAAACCTTTGGCACCATAGATATGGCGCCGGACGGGCAAGCGTCCGCACAGTCGCCGCAGCCGATACATGTATTAATATCTATAACACTATTTTCTGTGTCACTTGCGCCGGTGGGGCAGACATACAGACATAAACAGTCCTTAGTGCAAAGCCGTAAATTTCTTACTGCATACTTTTCTGCCATATAAATTACCTCCCCTCAACCTTATAAAATTTCCAATTGGGAACCTTGCAAACAGGGCAGACATCAGGCAGATTATTGCCAACATATATAAAGCCGCATATTGTGCAAACATAAACTCCCGTGTTTGAAAACATATCGTCGCCTTCTTTTTGATAACGAGCTAAAAGGGATTTTAATATGCGCGTTACCTTCTCACTCCACACCAAAGCGCGCTGTGCGCCTCTGTCACCGTCATTTTTAGCCGCCGCGTTGGCCGCCGCAAACCCTTCTGTTAAATCCTTTTCAACGAGCGCTATTAATTGCCCGACATCCGCGGATTTTTGGGGCGCGGCTATGGATTTATAATAATCAGCCAATTTTCTGAAAAGAGCCTCTTCCTCCGGTTTATACTGCTTTTCACATCCGCGTGCAAGATTTGTACAAAGAGCGGCGACCTCTAATGCAGACAGCTCCCTCATATCATCGTCATGCATCTCATACAAAGGCATTGTCTCTTTAGCGGGCGCCGGAGCGCTGTCTCCGCTATCCTCTTTGTTAAACTCTGACTGTTCCGCCGTACACAGCGGACACACCCAGTCAGAGGGAAGGTCTTCCCACGCTGTACCCGGCGCTACGCCGGACTGTGGGTCGCCTGCCGCCTCGTCATATATGTAACCGCAAACCGAACATACATATTTTGCCAAAATATTGCCTCCTTTACTTGTGATTTTTATACTTAAAAGATATTTCGTCAACATCTTTGTATATAAAACAACGAACTATAATGATTACAAAGCAATAATCATTACAAACATTGTAGCAGTAAAAGCGTATTAATGCAAGAGGAAATATGGTTTTTGCGGAAGAAGTTTCAGATTATTGCAGTATTTTATGTATTATTCTTCAATTTCTTTATTATTATCAAACAAATTAGGCTCTTTAGTCAGTAACCCGGTCACAAAGTCAGCCATAGGGCGAACCTTTACTAAATAAGAGTCGGCGTCACCTATTCTAACGGCTTTTGCAATTCCTAATTTAAGCATTGGAGAAAGCAATTTGCCGTAATTTTGTGAAACATCGCCTTTTGTGGAGCTATGGGGGTGTATTTTACTGTCAACAGCAACACCATTCTTACATATTATTTTAATGCTTTTAGGCTCTGTGCTTATGCGGTTCGGAAGCTTCAGCTTTTCTTCTACGCTGTGTATAAATGTATTGGTAGTAAGCGGCGCGCCCAAGAAAAGGATTTCTGCGTTTTCATCATACAAAGCAGAAAAACAACCGCCCGAAGGGCAAGGGGTAACGGCGCCCTCGTCGCGCTTTATGTATTCTTCTGCTCTTTTGCCCATAGCGGCAACAGAGTGAGTAGGGTGCATTGAGCGGTAACAATTGTCCCTTTTCATAAAAAGATTTGTCAAAAGTCCCACGCAGGACGGCTCTGTTTTCGGGTCATATATGCCGTCTTTCAAGCTTTTAGAGGACCATGAATGTGTGGGAAAAAGTAAAAGCCCATCCTTCATATATAAAATAAAGGCGTCTAAAACTGTATCTGCTCCGCCTTCTACCTCTCCTATGGCTTTCATAGATGAGTGAATAAGCAGTGTTCCGGTGCTATTTATTCCCGCCTTTTTTATATCGGCAATCAGTGAGTTTTTAGTGTGCATATAAAGCCCTCTTTTTATGTAAATATACTAAGATTTATACAAAGTATACCATAAATGAGAAAAAAGTAAATGCAAAACCTGTAACACAAAATAAGGCGGCTTAGACTAAATGAGTTTAAGCCGCATTATGAGCGAAAGCCTATTTCCAATAATTGTTTGCGGCGGCGACAGTCTGGAAGTTGTTAGAAACTACGCCCGACACGAAAATTAAGCTGTTAGCGTTTCTTGAATATACAGGGCGCAGCCTTCTTCTGATTTCCGCTGACGGCTGTGTGTATTCCACGCCTTTTTGAGAAAGCTTTATAGCAAGCTCAAAGCCCTCCTGTGGCGTGTTAGTTTTTAGTGATGGCAACCAGTTTTCCACAAAGTATTCCTCCTTGTACAGTGCTTGTATAGTATATGTTTTGTAAGTATTGATGTTTACTTTGCTTTACCTTTTTGGTATACTTAAAAATATAAATATGAAGACATATTATATAAAGGAGATGGAAAAAGTGAAAAAGCTCATAAAAAACAATGTGTACTGGGTAGGTAAAACTGATTGGGAGTTAAGAAAATTCCACGGGAATGAATATTCAACACACAAAGGCTCGACTTACAACTCTTATTTAATAAAAGAGGAAAAAACAGTTCTTATTGACACGGTCTGGGCGCCTTTTAAAGAGGAGTTTGTAGATAACCTTGCTAACGAAATTGACCTAAAAAGTATTGACTATATAATAGCAAACCACGGAGAGGTGGACCACAGCGGCGCGCTTACTGAACTTATGAAGCATATACCGGACACGCCGATTTACTGCACGGCAAACGCGGTAAAGTCATTAAAGGGGCAGTACCACAAGGATTGGAACTTCAATATAGTAAAAACGGGCGATAAAATTGATATAGGAAACAAAAAAGAGCTTATATTCGTTGAAATGTCAATGCTTCACTGGCCTGACAGTATGGCGACTTTTCTTACGGGGGATAACATCCTTTTCAGTAATGACGCATTCGGGCAGCATTTAGCGACTGAAAGCCTTTTCAATGACAAGGTAGACGAGTGCGAGCTTTTTGCTGAATCAATTAAGTATTATGCGAATATTTTAACGCCGTTCAGCGCCGTTTTAAGGAGAAAGCTTGACGAGATTACGGCATTCAATTTACAAATTGATATTATAGCGACGAGCCACGGAGTAATTTGGCGCGATAACCCAATGCAAATTGTTGAGCAATACGCAAAATGGGCTAATGACTACAAGGAAAATCAAATAACCGTTATATATGACACGATGTGGAACGGAACAAAAACTCTTGCGGAAAATATCGCAAAGGGAATAAAGGACGCCGATACCGATACGATTGTAAAAGTGTTTAACCTTGCTAAAACAGACGAAAACGACCTTGTAACAGAGGTATTTAAGTCAAAGCTAATAGTTTTAGGCTCACCCACGATGTCAAACACCGTTTTACACTCAGTTGCAGGCTTTATACACATATTAAAACAAATGAGATTTAAGGATAAAAAGGCGGCTTCATTCGGTTGCTACGGCTGGAGCGGCGAGTCGGTAAAGGTCTTAAACGGTCTTTTAAGTGACGCGGGCTTTGAGGTTATAACGGACGGACTTAAAAATCTATGGAATCCTGACGAGGACGCGAAAAAAGCGGCACAGGAGTTTGGGAAATCATTAGTTAAACAATAAACTATAATAACGCTATTGAAACAAACGGCTTTAATTATTAAAACAAATCAAATAAAAGAGGTGTCGACTTGAAACAGACGCGCATAAAAACAGACAATGCCTCAAAGCTGTTTCCCGCTTTAATTCGCGGTAACAGGGGATATGTGTTTAGAGTTGGCGCTGTGCTAAAGAATGATATAGACGGAAATATTCTTCGTGAAGCAGTCAGCTCTTTAGCACTGCGATTTCCCGTTATGTACAGCAACCTCTACAAGGGTTTTTTCGATTATTATCACATACCTGCCACTGATTTTGATGTAGTTTCAGAGCTTTCCAATCCTCCTCAATATCTGCCTGCTGTTTTTGATACGCAAAAGCCGTCGTTTCGGATTTTTTATTCCGGCAAAAAGATGTATATGGATGTATTTCATGCAAATGCTGACGGAATGGCGGCAATTACATATATAAAGTCACTAATAACCCGTTATTTTGAGCTAAAGGGCTATAATCCGTCAAGGATTGACGGGATATTATACATTCCTGACGAACCCTCAAAGGAAGAATTGCGTGATTCATATAGGGATATGTATAAAAGGGGCAAACGCTTAGGGAGAAAAGAAAGCACGGCATTCGCCCTTCGCACAGACAGGGTTGACGGGCTTTTAAGAGAGCTTTGTATAACGGTTAGCATAGCCGATGTAAAAAGTTTTACTAAACAGAAAGGGCTTACGATAACGGAATATGTAATAGCGCTTATATATATGGCGGCGCTTTCGTATTATGATGTAAAAAAGGAAACACTACCGATAAAACTTTCAATACCGATTGATTTGCGGCAGATTTTCCCGTCAAAAACACTTAGAAATTACGCGCTTTACACTAATATTGAGCTTTATCCGTCAAAAGGCTATACATTTCAAGAGGCGGCGCATGAAATAAAACGGCAGCTAAAAAGAGGTACAGACAAAGACAGGTTACAGGCGATGGCAAGCTCTAATGTAAGGCTTGAGAAAAACATAATACTGCGCATTATTCCCCGCGCCGTTAAGGATAAAATAATGAAGAAAGGCTATAAGATTTACGGAGCGTCAAAAATAAGCGCCTCTTTTTCAAATCTTGGAATGCACGCTCTCCCGCCTGAAATAGAGGGGGAGGCAGAGCGTTTTGAAATGTATCTTGGCTCAGGCGGCGGCGGTGTCAACTTCTCAAGCGCGGGTTTTCGTGACACGCTTTCTATCTGCATTTCAATGTCGGGTGAGGATAACAAAATAAAGGATACCATAACCGATATGCTTTTAAGTCACGGTATAAACAGCAGCTGTGAAGAAATGAGAATAATTATGGAGTAATTGATAGAAATAATAATTAAAAGGGATTGTTTTATCGGAGTTATATTTATGAGAAAACATTTAATAACAGCGGGCAAGATAACGGCATTTTTTACGGCGTGGATAATAACTATTGTAATCAGCTCTTTAGAAGCGTTAGAAGAGCCGCAATTATTAAAAGGGAAAGCGGCTTTTCTTCGCCTATGGTGGGAGCTTACACCGCTTTTCGGAATATTAATAGTAACGCTTATATTCGTTTATTTTGAAAAGGACAAGCTAAAACTTAATAAGAAAACGCACCCGTTAAAAGATACTTTAACGGGTACGGTTTTAGGTGTTATATGGGTTATGGCGCCTTTTTCTATACTAATATTATTAGGAAATATGAATATAGAAAGCATAAACGAAGCGCCCTATTTACCTATATGGTTTTTAGCGGTGCTTTTTAATGCCATAATGCAGGAATACCTTGTAAGGGGATATGCATTTCGGCTTTTAAGCCATAACTATAACAAGGTTATAGCAGCAGCGGTTACTACCGTTTTATTCGTTTTGCTTCACCCCGGGGCATTTGAAAGCGGAATTATTGCCGTGTTAAATGTATTTACTATGAGCATATTCGTAAGTCTGCTGCTAATATTAACGGACAGCCTTATTATGCCGATTACAGTCCACTTTTTGTGGAACGGCATAGGAAGATTAATATTCGGAGCAGTTTCTCTTGCTGATGATTATCCGGCGGTATTTAACACGAAAATAAGCGGAAGCGGCATATTAACGGGAGGCAAGGCAGCTTTAGAGGGAAGCATAATAACGCTTATATTAAACATTTTACTATGCGCCGCTGTCGGTACAGTTATTTATAAAAGAAAAAAGAAAGAAAGCTGTGCTAAATAGGTTTAATTGCAAACTTTATTAAGCAAATGATTAAAATAGTATGCCAAAGCTCTTGACCTTTTCAGCCCCGCGTTATCGTGTATCGGAATAGGGAAGACCCTGTCAGGATAAACCTTGCAAGCCATTAAAAGCTCAATATCATTCGTGTCTACTATTGCAATCGTAGGAATACCCGCCCTTATAGTCGCCCCCGCTATGCCGTGGTCGGCTATGGCAAGGTCGGGTTTTACTTTTTCATTCTCAATTATTTTATCTAAATTAAAATCCTCATGCGTATGTATAATTCTATTGTCTTGTGTTGCGGTAGTTACAGCGCAAAATGATGATAACCATACATTCTTTCTTTCTAAAGACGACAGTATTTGTATAGCGGGATTATAAAGCCGCGCGCCTTTTTGTACAAGGTTTTTCCCCATTAAAGCATATGCCGCAAGTAAAGACTCTGTGTGACCGGAGCCGATAAATATTGTTCCATGGTTTTTCGCTGTTTCAGCGGCGGCAGAAACGGCTTTTTGCAAACCATCCTTAAAAGCTTTTAGCGAAACGAAGTCCTCGCCCTCTGTGTAGTTTGGGTCGCTATTATTTCCGCATATTTTTATAGCGGCGTTAAACATTTCATCAAAACTCATTTTAGGAAGACATAAATCGTAGTCACCGTCTTTTCCCGACTGCTGTTTTGTGACGAGTTTCTTAATGTTACCTAATATATTTTCTCTGCTGTGTGCGCCGGGCGGACCGACTAAACAAGAGTTTGTTATATACTCATCAAAATTCTCAATGTGTGCGTCGTGCTGTAAAAGAGTAATAATCTCTTTTGCGAATAAATCAAAAGAATCACTTACAAAATCTAATTCAAAAACTTCTTCCCCGTCCATATTTACGCCCTTCTTTCATATGTATACATTAAATAACGATACCATATGAACTTGAATTTGTCAAAATAACATACCTTATAAAACTCATTTTGAATATTACATAAACTACTGATAACAATATATAACGAACAGAAAGAAAAAAGTATTAAAGGGGAACGAAATTGGCTAATCATTTAAAAGACCAAACGAGCCCATACCTTTTACAACATAAAGAAAACCCTGTAAACTGGTATGCGTGGGGCAAAGAAGCATTTGAAAAGGCAGAAAAAGAGGACAAACCTATTTTTTTAAGCATAGGCTACAGCACCTGCCATTGGTGCCATGTTATGGCGCGTGAAAGCTTTGAGGATGAAGAAACGGCAAAAGTTCTAAACGAATTTTTTGTCAGTATAAAGGTAGATAAAGAGGAACGCCCCGACATAGACAGCATTTATATGCAAGTCTGCCAAGCCTTTACAGGGAGCGGCGGCTGGCCGCTGAGCATTTTTATGACGCCGTCACAAAAGCCGTTTTTAGCGGGAACATATTTTCCTAAAAAACCCCGCTATGGATTAATGAGCTTTAACGAGCTTCTTTTAATTATTAAGGATAAGTGGCAAAACGAGCGAAATGGGCTGCTTGATACGGCAACGCAGGTTACAAATGCGCTTAAAAATGTAAGTAAGGAAACATCTTCTGAAAACGAGTACCTTATTAAAGAGGCATATGAAATCTTTAAGGAAACTTATGATGAAAAGTATGGCGGTTTTTCGCGCGCTCCGAAATTTCCGTCCCCCCATAACCTGTTATTTTTAATGGATTATTACAAAACGGAGCATGAAGAATATGCGCTTAAAATGGCGGAGTTTACATTGCTTATGATGTATAAAGGCGGCATATTTGACCACATAGGATACGGCTTTTGCCGCTATTCCACAGACCGGTATTTTCTCGTACCCCATTTTGAAAAGATGCTGTACGATAACGCGCTGCTTATTCTTGCTTACTGCGAGGCGTATAGTATTACAAAAAATCCTTTCTATAAAGAGGTGGCGGAGAAGGTCGCATTTTATATATCTTGTGAAATGACCTCAAAAGACGGCGGGTTTTACAGCGCAGAAGATGCCGACAGCGACGGGATTGAGGGAAAGTATTATGTATTTCTGCCGTCAGAGATTGAAAAAATCCTCCCTCTAAAGGCGGCGGCATTTAATAAATATTTCGACATCACAAAAGACGGAAACTTTGAGGGTAAAAGCATACCAAACCTGTTAAAGACAGAAACGCAAAGCGATTTATTTGATGCGTTTTTACCGGAAATCCGAGAGTATAGGAAAAACCGTACTAAGCTTCATAAGGACGATAAAATATTGACCTCGTGGAACTCTTTAATGATATCTGCATTGTCAGCATTATATAAAATTACTAAAGAAGAAAAATATATAGAAAGTGCAAAAAGGGCGCAAATATTTATTGAAAAAAACTTGTCTGAAAACGACGCTTTATTTGCAAGCTATAGAAACGGCAAGCGTTCTTTGCAAGGCTTTATTGACGATTATGCCTATTATATATTTGCTCTTTTCTCCCTTTATGATGTAACGCTTGACGAGGCGCTTATTGAAAAAGCGAATAAATTTCTTAACAAAGCCGTTACCGATTTTTTTGACTTCAAAAACGGCGGATTTTACCTTTACGGAAAAGACGGCGAGCAGCTTATAACTCGCCCAAAGGAAACATATGACGGAGCAATGCCAAGCGGAAACTCCATTATGGCATATAACCTTGTAAGGATGAATTACCTTAGCCCCACAAAACTTACAAACGAAGTTGTAAGCACCCACCTTGCCTTTATGAGCGGCATGGCGGAAAATGCACCTGCGGCTCATGCAATGTTTTTAATAGCTCTTTCAAACTATTTTAACCCCCCTACAATGATAAATGTTGTATTAAAAGACAAAGATGACATAAAAGATTTATGTTTTACCGCCCCTCTTAGAAGCATTATAAAGGTACACCGCTTAGAAACGAAAGAATATAAACTCCTTAACGATAAAACCACTTACTATGTATGTAAAGACCAAAACTGTCTTCCGCCTGTGAATAAGTTGGATTTTACCGATAACAATAGTAATTGAGGTGTGAAGTATGAACGATAGAAATGGTTTTATAATATCAAACCGCGACAGGGTACTAAGAGCGTGGGAAAACTCATTGGAATTAGTAAGGGACTACAAGGCTTATGCCGAAGAAATGAAAGATGATAAAAGGCTTTCAAGTCTTTTTGATGAATTTTCTAAAGATGCGGCATACCATGCATCAAAGCTATTAAAATTGCTGCAAGAATATGAGGAAGAATGAATTTATGCGGCTGATATATTATTTATTTTCTAAAGCTTTGCCGTTCAGTTTGCGGAAGATTACGCAAAAAGCAAGGGCAAAGCTCAAATGAGTATTCATACGACCGCCGACAATATCGCCGCCCGAAGCTGCTATGAAAAGTTAGGATATAAAATCGCTTCGGAGGATGACTGCACAACCGGCGACGGTCAGCGCCATAAACGCTTAACACTCCATAAAAATTTATAAAAACTGTTAATAGCAAAGTAAAAAGGGCTGTGCGACAAAGTCACACAGCCCTTTTTTTAATTTTATAAACTGTTTTGTTTTTGCTGTCTTTTATATTTACAGCCCTAAAAAAAGGAGTTCTTAAAAGGTTATTTTCCGCTTATATGCCGTATTAAAGCGTTCTCAATGCCGCAGGCGACAGAGCTTGGATTGTCCATTGTTTTATCACTTGCTAACCTAAATACCATCACTCCGCCCGCGCCGCAAAGCAAGGCATAAGCCGTTTTATCACCCGCAAGCGCGGGAGCGCAGTATGTTGCGTCAAAAATTTGACCCGAACACAAAATATTATAGTGCATGCTGTTCCAGTAAAGGTGTTCTCCCTCAACAGTCTTCCAAAACGGCCAATAAGGCGCGCCGTTTGTCGGTCTGCCGTAAGCGGCAATGCCTATATTTATATTTTTTAAGTCCGCGCCGTTTTTTACGAACTGAACGAGTCCCCATTGTGCTTGATTAAGGGATGACTGATAGCCGTCCTCATCATTTCCGTCATACGCCATAAATTGAATTTGATTAAAACGGGCAAGCGTTTCACGGCTCATGCCTAATGCCCACGCGGAAAGCGCGCCTGACAATATAGCGTCAGGTTTTATTTTTTTCATCCCGTCGTCAAGACGCGTTATAAACTTGTTAAAGCAGTCCCAGTCCTCCGGTGTAGCGGGGTACTCCCAGTCTATGTCTAACCCGTCAAGGTCATATTTTTCAACAAAGGCTATAAGCTTATGTGCAACGCTTTCCCAATGCTCTGCCATAAACACATTAACGCCCGCGTGTCCGTCGCCGCCTGTGCCGTCCGCTAAGCCTGTGCAGACAATCTTAACCTTATGGGAAGGATTACTGCGGTGCGATATTATTTCACGCAAAGCGGAAAGCTCACGCGCAAAGCCATCCTCACCGCCGTCAAGGTTAAACACCATATTGTCATTATCCCATTGTACGGCGGCGAAGATTAAAACAGTGTTATACACATCATAAAAGCGTGCATAGTTTTTAATTTCTTCTTTTGTACCCTTTAGTATTTCAGAGGGGATATCACCGTCTAAACGCTGATAAACGGTAACATTAAAGTCTTTAGCCTCGTCAACAATCTCATAATAAAGCTTTAGAGATTTAATTTTTGCGGGCACATCCTTACTTCGGAATTTATCAATTGAAAGGCGGATTTTGTCAGTCGTTACGGCGTCAAAGCTGCAAAGCCTATACTCCTCAATCTTTTCACTTTGATAAACGGTTTTCCATTCCTCATCTATAAATGCCTGAAGGCGAAAATACTGTACTTCATTTCCGATTTCCTCAATTACAGCGACATTAAATGTCACAGGCTTTTGAAGCTTAATTTCCGCTGTGCTGTTGCACACATCTTCTTGCCCCTCGGCAGGGGAACGGTTCAAGTCCTCCGGTGTCCACGCCTTGTCATCGTCTGAAAAAAGATTTTCAGCATCAGGGGTTTCTTTTTTCTTTAAGCTTTCATATGTAATAACGGCTCCTGCCATAAAGTTTAGAGAAGTGAAATTAGGTTTAATAATCCCGTTTTTCCCCGTTTTTTTACCGCAGCCTGTCAAAACAATCCCTCCCATTATTGAAAATAAACAAAAAAATGCTACAATACGCCTTTTCACTTAATCACTCCTCAAGAAAATCATTTTCAATAATTATACATTCAAGCCTTGCAAAAATCAATGCGTATAGACTATAATAAACCTGTAAAAACGCAAATAGGAGAAGAAAATGGTTTTTTATTTTAGCGGAACGGGCAACAGCCAATTTGTTGCAAAAGAAATCTCTGAACATATTCAAGATGAGATTGTTTCTATCAATCGTCTATTAAAAAAGAATGAGGCGGGGGAATTTAGAAGTGAAACGCCGCTCGTGTTCGTTACGCCTACATATGCGTGGCGCATACCTAAAATTGTGGAGAAGTGGCTTAGTAAGGCGAAGTTTCACGGGAATAAAAACGCATATTTTACACTTACTTGCGGGGACTCTGTAGGAGATGCCGCTTTTCATGCCAAAAAGCTTTGCGAAGAAAATGGATTAATATTTAGGGGACTTGCCCCGGTTATAATGCCCGAAAACTATTTGGCGCTTTTTTCAACTCCCGAAAAGGACGAATGTCAAAAGATAGTAGAAAAAGCCAAGCCTTTAGCGGAAGTCTTAGCAAGGTTAATAGAAAAAGGTGAAGACTTTCCCGCGCAAAGCATATCAATAAAGGATAAAGTGTTAAGCGGCATAATAAACGACATATATTACCCCTTAATAGTAAAAGATAAAGGCTTTTATGCGAATGATAAATGTATTTCGTGCGGGGAATGTGAAGAAGTATGCCCGATAAATAACATAAAAATAGTATCGGAAAAACCAAAATGGCACGGAGACTGCACACACTGTATGGCTTGTATAGCCCGTTGCCCAACAGAGGCTATCGAGTATAAAAAAGCGTCAAAAGGGCGCCGCCGCCATTATATAATGGAGGATTAAAGCGGTCCATTCCAAAAACAAAGCTCCATATTAACACGGCCGTCAGGTAAAAACGGCACGCCCTCGGTTTTTAGCATAGCCTTTCTCATATCAGAGAAAGCGCCGCCCGTAACTGTGCCGTCTTTCATAACTACCCTTTGCCAAGGCAAACTATTAGGGCAGTGCCGCATAGCGCGCCCAACCTCCCTTGCGG